>Ga0268282_1000019_pt1 | contig 136474 bp, 137 predicted proteins | sample saktaG_12_FD_190133 | JGI IMG/M metagenome (GOLD analysis project Ga0268282, IMG submission 190133) | Saline water microbial communities from Sakinaw Lake, British Columbia, Canada - sak_2011_5_24_120m | ecosystem: Environmental > Aquatic > Non-marine Saline and Alkaline > Saline ...
CACCCTTCACAAACCGTTCATTTTACACTAACATCATAAATGCGGGGTGTAGTGCAATGGTAGCACGAATCCTTTGGGAGGATTTAGTCCCGGTTCGAGTCCGGGCACCCCGAATGCGGGAGTAGTTCAATGGCAGAACTCCAGATTTCCAATCTGTTAATGCGGGTTCGATTCCCGTCTCCCGCTCTTAAAAGCTAATACTTTTCAAACCAAAAATCCGCTGTGAAGCGGATTTTTGGTTTGCGGGAAAAAATCTACTTGACTAAATCTTTTAAGGCCTTTCCTGCCTTAAATTTTGGAACTTTGGCAGCGGCAATTTTGATAGCTGCGCCGGTCTGTGGATTTCTACCCATTCTGGCCTTCCTCTTACTAACCATAAACTTGCCAAAACCGGTTAAAACAACCTCCTGTCCTTTTATTAAGGCCTTGCCAATCTCGTCTAACATAATATTTAAACACTCACTGGCTGCTGCCTTGGAAACGCCCGCTTTTTGAGCTAAAGCTTCAACTAAATCTTGTTTTGTCATCTTTTTTGATTTTATTAAACTTATAAAACTCGACCTTTAATATCTGTTCATCTTTGATTAGGGATTATTTGGCGTATTCTATGATTCTTTTTTCCCTGATAAGCACTACCTTTATCTCTCCTGGATATTTTAACTCTTCTGATATCCTTTTGGCAATATTGCGCGCCAATTGCTGAGCTGCCAAATCATCAATCTCATCCGGTTTGACAAAAACCCTTAACTCTCTGCCGGCCTGAATAGCATATGTCTTTTCTACTCCCTCGAAAGCATTAGCAATATTCTCTAAATCGCCTAATCGCTTCAGATAATTTTCAAGAGTATCTTTTCTCGCCCCCGGTCTGGCTCCGGAAATCTGGTCGGCTGCCTGCACAATATATGACTCAATTGTTTCGTAAGGATATTCTTCGTGATGCGATTTCATCGCATTAATTACTTCTTTCTCGACTCCGAATTTTTCTAAAATTTTAATGCCAATCTCAACATGAGAACCCTGAACCTGATGGTCCATCGCTTTGCCGATATCATGCAAAAGTCCTGCTTTCCTTGCCACCCTGACATCCGCACCTATCTCTTCGGCCAACATTCCGCTTAAGAGAGAAACCTCTATTGAATGTAACAGCACATTTTGGCCAAAACTCGTCCTAAAACGAAGCCGTCCGAGCAACTCCACTAATTTCGGGTCCAAGTCCAACACTCCTGTTTCGTAAACCGCTGTGTCTCCGGCCTGCTTGACCTGTACTGCAGCATCTTCTTCAACTTTGGCTACGATTTCTTCTATTCTGGCTGGCTGTATTCTACCATCTTCTATCAATTTTTCCATTGCCCTCTTGGCGATATAGCGCCTATAGGGATTAAATCCGGAAATGGTTATCGCTTCCGGCGTTTCATCAACCACAACCTCAACTCCGGTTGCCTTCTCAAATGCCTTTATATTCCTCCCTTCTTTGCCGATAATACGGCCTTTAATTTTGTCAGAAGGAAGATTGACCGTCGTGGTAGTAGTATCCTGCGCTTGAGATAAAGCGCACCTCTGAATTGCCAAAGCCACTATTTCTTTGGCTTTTTCTTTCAATCTTTCTTGTCCCTCTCTTTCTAAATACATCATTCTTTCAAGCATTTCTCTTTGCGCTTCTTTCTCTATTCTCTCTAAAAGCTCTTTTTTGGCCTCATCTCTGTGAAGCTGGGCGATATTTTCCAATTTGCCAATCTCCTGGTCTATCAGGGTCTGTAATTTTTCTTTCAATGCCTTAATCTCTTCTGCCTTCTGATAAATTAACTTTTCTTTTTCGTCTAAATCTATTGTCTTTGTCTGAAGAACGCTTTCTCTCTGCAAAATAAATTTTTCTGTTTTTAAAAGTTCTCTTTTACGCGCTGCCTCTTCTAATCTGGCTTTTTCAACTATTTCCGAGGCCTTGTTGTCTGCTCGAGATAGTATGGTATCAACATCTTTCTTGGCTTGAGTTATCTTGTTTTGAATCTTTAACTCTACACTGCCTAATTGCTTTCTGGCAATTGATTGACGCGTAAGATACCCCAATGTTGCTCCTACCCCAAGACCAACAAAGCCCGCTATTAGTAGGGTAAATTGGTTCATATTGTCTGTTGGAAAACTGGCAAATCATTTTTAAATATTAATTACCAAATTCCAGGTTAATAATTTGTAGTTGATAATATCATCAAAACGCTTATCTGTAAAGGAATTTTGCCGATTAGGCCTTTTGGGGTTCTATAACCGCGTCAATAAGTCCATATTTTTTTGCCTCCGTCGCAGACAGATAAAAATCTCTGTCTGTATCATCGCTAATGGTTTTTAAGGATTGGCCGGTGTGTTCGGCAAGAATCTTGCTTATCTTATCTCGTATCTTGATAATCTGCTTAGCGGTGATTTCTATCGCCGCCGCCTCTCCACTTATGCCTCCTGCCACTTGGTGAAGGAGAATTTCGCTGTTTGGCAAAACGAATCTTTTACCTTTTGCCCCTGCGGCCAGCAAAACCGCTGCCATAGAAGCGGCCAGACCAACGCAAACTGTTGAAATCGGGCAATTAATATATTGCATTGTATCATAAATCGCCAAGCCGGCCGTAACCGAACCGCCCGGGCTGTTGATATACAATTTGATATCCTTTTTGGGATTTCGGCTCGCCAGAAAAAGCATCTGGGCAATGATTGAATTGGCACCGATATCTGTCACCGGCCCGGCTAAAAAGATTATTCTATCTTCCAAGAGCCGAGAGTAAATATCGTAAACCCGTTCTCTTTGCCCTGATTTTTCTATAACCATTGGTATAAGGTTCATATAATTGATGATTAATGATTATTGATTATTGATTAGTGATTATTGATTAGTGATTATTGATTAGTGATTGGTGATTATTACTTCACCCCCGTCCTCCCCGCCCGCATTGCTGGCAAAGCGTTGCAGGCGGGCCTGCTGGCGAGAAGTGGGGCGAAGGCGGGAAAAAGAGAGGGCAAGGGCGGGACTTCTGATATTTCTGATAAAAATTATAAAAACTTAAGAAATTCTTCTCGCGAAAGGTCGGCTTGTTTTAAAATGTTCTGCACAACTGATGGGGGAAGGTCAAAACGAGTATGAAGCGGAATAGTTACTCTTAAATTGGGTTTTGAGGAATGTCTTAATTGAATATGGCTTCCTCTTTGATGATAAGCATAAAAACCAGCTCTCAATAAAGCCTTCAACACTGTCTTCGGCTTCAGAGCTGGTATCTTCTTTGACATAAAAATTAAAAAGAAATTGTCATTTTTTCTTGTAAAATGCCAGTTTCTTTAGGAATTCGTTCTTTTTCTTTTAAAAGCCCGCCAATATGACAACGAATAGCGTCTCTAGCCATTTCGCGAGCTTCTTCAAAATCTCTTCCGTAAGTCAAAAGTCCGGGCAATAATGGTACTGTTGCCTGGTATCCTCCTTCTTTTACCGGCTCATAAATTACTGTATATGAATACTCTTTTGTAAGAATTTTTTTCTCTCTCATATACTAACATCTTATAAAACCTATATGTAAATGTCAAATACCTATATCTTCTAACAATTAAATTCCCATACAGCTAGAACTTCCTCTTCCTGTCCCCGATTCTCGAATTTTATAACCATTGTTTTCTGTCAAAACATCTACAAACATTTCTTTATTTTTTACCCAATTTCCATCAATCTCTCCGTTTCCAGCAACCCAATCAGTCCAATTATTATTTTCTTCTTTAAATGTTTCTACTGAAAAATTTACTATGAAGCCGAAACAGTTGTCTTCAATTATATCAATAGTTATATTATTAATAATATAACTTTTTAAACGACTATTCAGCGGGGTGTTGCTGGATATATAACTATCTAAATGTTCGTCGAAAAGACTTGTCGCTATATCTTTTAAATCTTTAGCGGTTTCGTCGATTGATGGGGTTGAAGTTGGTGATGGCGTGAGCGAGGGGATTGGCGACGGTGTTGTGGTTGACACAGGGCTTGCTATTGAAGGTAGAGTCGGGGCTTCCTGCTTGGGCCACATCTGCCAAGTTATTAATCCTCCTGCCAAGATAGCTACTGAAACAACAATAAGAATCCCTGTTGTGGTAGAAACCCCCTTATTGAAATATTGCTTTAACTTGTTGTATTTCTTTTCCATAATTTTAATTATGTTAATTATAAATAAATGATTAGTGATTAGTGATTATATCTTCAAGGAACTGGAGGGTTTTTTCATCTTCTATCCTTTCTTTAAGATAAGTTCTCAACGCCGTTCGGTCAATTTGGTCTTTGGCTTTCGCGTTAGCGGGGTGGTTTAGAAACCCCTCAATTTCTTTTTCCAATTCTTCTTCGCCGGCTTCAATATTTTCTTTTGTCTGAATTTTTCCTAATATCATAATCCTCTTAATTCTTTCCTTAACTTCAGTGGTCAACGAATTTTCCAATTCTTTTTCGGTTTTTTGAATTTTTTTCAAATAATCTTCAAAAGTCATTTTTAGGGCCTGCTGAACATTCCCTTTTATCCCCTCTATCATTCTTCGTCTCTCTGCGAAGATTAAAATCTCCGGCACTTCAAAATCACATTTCTCTGAAATGGACTTTAAGATATCATCTCTTAATTTTCCTTTTCTCATTACTTCTTTCTCTTTCAAAATCTCCTGCCTCAAAATTTTCTTAAGTTCCTCGGGATTATCAAGTTTCATTTTATCTCTCTGCTCTTGCGGTATTTTTTCTTTTGCTTCTTGCAATTGCTTCAACGCCTGCTCTACTTCCATATCGTTTACAGCCAACTCTTCCAATTTAATAGCGCTGACTATTTTTTTATAATCAGGCAAATTTACCTCTGGGAGCACAAAAACCTTAATCTTTAATTCCAGAGGATTGGCCGGCGCTAATTTTAATATCTCAATTTCCGGAGGCCCAATTACTTCTAATTTGTTCTTTTCCACCACCTCGGGATAGATTTTATTTATCACCAATCTCGCTGCCTGCTGTAAAATATCTTCCTGTTTAATGCTTTTGACGGCTAAACCTTTTGGCGCTTGTCCTTTGCGAAATCCCTTGATTTCCACTTTTTTAACAAGCCCCTCGGTCGCCTTGTGAATAAAGTTATCAAATTCGTTGCAGGGAACATTAACAGATATTTCTTTTCTTGTTTTGCTTATTTCCTTAATAGATGTTTCCATTTGTTTTTAAGCAAATAATGCCAAGGATATAAGAGCAACCACGCTGATGAGTTTGATTAAGATATTCAAAGACGGCCCCGCGGTGTCCTTAAACGGGTCTCCCACGGTGTCTCCAACCACTGCTGCCTTGTGAGCATCAGAGCCCTTCCCCCCTAAATTACCGGCTTCAATGTATTTTTTAGCGTTATCCCAAGCCGCTCCCGAATTCGCCATAAACAAAGCGAGGAGAAACCCGCTGCTCAAAGCGCCAACCAGAGCGCCCGCCACTGCTTCCTTGCCCAAAATCAGGCCCACTAAAATCGGGGCTGAAACCACCAAAATTCCGGGAATAAGCATCTCTTTGATAGCTCTCTTGGTTACCAAATCAACACAAGCCCGGTAATCGGCTTTTGCCGTTCCTTCCATTAATCCAGCCACTTCCCGAAATTGACGCCTAACTTCTTTAACCACCTCCAATGCGCCCTTGCTTACTCCTTTCATAGTTAAAGCAGAAAAAAGAAAAGGCAGCATTGCTCCAATAAATAATGCGGTCAGAACTTTTGGCTCCAGCAGATTGATTGAAGTCACATTAATTTTCTGCGCATAAGTCGCCAGCCAAGCCAAAGCGGCCAAAGCGGCTGACCCTATAGCAAAGCCCTTGCCAATCGCAGCCGTGCTATTTCCCACCGCATCCAAGGCCTCCACTCTTTGTCTAATTTCTTTTCCTAATCCGCCCATCTCGGCGATGCCTGCCGCATTATCAGCAATCGGCCCATAACAATCAGTGGAAAGATTGATGCCCAAAACCCCAAGAATGCCGAGCGAGGCCAAAGCAATACCATAAAGCCCGGCGAAATGATAAGCCAGAACTATTGTCGCGCCAACGGCCAGCACCGGAACAATCGTGCTTTTCATTCCCACAATCAGTCCCTCAATAATCACGTTTGAAGCGCCGCTCTTGCCCGCTTCGGCAATATCCAAGGTCGGTCTCTTTTTTTCCGAAGAAAAATATTCGCTCGTCTTGCCAATAAGCCAGCCGGCTAATAAACCAAAAAGCATTGCCCAGAACAAGCCCATACTCTTAAACAGAAAGGTTATTAAAAAATATGACCCGGCAACCATTAAAACATTAGAAATAATCACGCCTCTTTCCATCGCTTTCCTGACGCTTTCCGTTTGTTTAGAAAATTCTTCCTGTGGCGCGCCCTTGGAAACACGAACAAAAAATGTTCCCAAAAGAGAACTTAAAATTCCGACACCTGCCAATAAAAGCGGGGCAATCATTCCCTTGGTGTTAAAAACCGCCGCGCCGATAACCATTGCCGCGATGATAGTGGAAACATATGATTCAAAAAGGTCAGCGCCCATGCCGGCAATATCCCCGACATTGTCTCCGACCAGGTCCGCTATAACAGCCGGGTTTCGCGGGTCATCTTCCGGAATTCCTTTTTCCACCTTCCCGACTAAGTCCGCGCCGACATCAGCGCTCTTGGTGAATATTCCTCCGCCCACTCTCATAAACAGGGCGACCAAAGACGCTCCCAAGGCGTAATTAATCAACAAATCCACATTTTGGAAAACCAGCCAGAGGATGATGACGCCCAAAAGTCCCAATCCTACGACCAGAAAACCCATAACTTGTCCGCCCCAAATGGCGGTTCTAAATGATTCCGGGAAACTTTTTTGAGCGGAAACCGTTGTTTTTACATTAGCCAAGGTGGAGACCATCATCCCGACATAGCCGGCTAAACTTGAAACAAATGCTCCGGTCAACAGAACAATGGACGGCAATATGCTTTTATTCAAAATCCCCAAAGCAATTGCCACTAAGATAAAAACGATTATCATTATCTTAAACTCTCTTTTGAGAAAAGCCCTCGCTCCTTCTCTGATAGCGCCGGCTATTTTCTGGAGACCTTCTCCCCCTGAACTTAATTTATTCAGAAGACGAATCCACAAAAAAACGAACAGGATGTCTATCACGGATATAATGAGGGGTATATATACTAAATTCATAATCAATGATTAATTGTTATCCTTGTTGGTTTTGATTGATTCTTTTTTCTTTTTCGTTTTCTCTTTCTTCGGTTTTTCTGTCTTTTGCGGTTTTTCCTCTTTTGGTTGTTTGTTCTTTTTCGGTTTTTCCTCTGCTTCTTGCAATGCCAACGACTCTGTTGTTGCCCCTTCCGACCCTCCCTGTTTCACCGGCTTGTCACTGCCCTCAACCTGAATATCTATTTTCCAACCGGTAAGCCGGGCGGCCAAGCGAACATTTTGACCTCCCTTGCCAATGGCCAGCGAAAGCTGGTCTTCGGCAACAATAACAATGGCCTTACCTTTCTCTTTTGCCTGGACTTCTATAACTTTTGCCGGCGATAAAGCATTACTAATAAATTCTTCCGGATTTTCGGACCATAAGATAATATCAATTTTTTCCCCGGACAAACTGTTAATCACGGCCATTACTCTTGTGCCCCTTTGTCCGACCATTGCGCCGATAGGGTCAATCCCTGCTTCGTTTGTACTTACTGCAACCTTGGTGCGGAATCCCGGTTCTCTGGCTATACTGTTAATTTCCACTTGACCGGAAGAAACTTCCGGCACTTCTACCTCAAATAATTTTGAAACGAATTTTGGATAAGCCCGTGATAAAATAATGGTCGGCCCTTTCGAGGTTGCCTCTACGCTTCGCAAATAAAGGTACAAACGTTGGCCCACATAATAATTTTCACCCTGAATTTGCTCAGCAGGGATCAATATGCCTAATGTTTTGCCAATGTCAAAGAAAACATTGGGCCCCTCAATTCTCTGAACCACCCCGGAAACAACTTCTCCTTCTTTTGATTTATATTCCTCTAAAATAGCATTTCTTTCCGCCTCTTTAAGCCGTTGTAAAATAACCTGTTTGGCGGTTTGGGCTGCGATTCTACCGTAATCAGTATCTGCTTTAAGCGGAACCAAAAACTCTTCATTAATCTGAATTTTTGGCTCTGCCTTTTTCGCCTCCTCAATCATTATGTGTTTTTTGGGATTAAATCTGGCTTTCTTCTCTTCGCTGTCTATCTCTTCTCTCTCTCCCGGCTGTTTTTCTATCGCCCCCACCCCTTCGTCCTTACGGCTAAGCCCTTCTAATTCTTCCTCCGAATAAATCATATCCTCATCAACAACTTCAAAAACCTGCCAAAATTTTACTTTGCCGGTCTGCGGGTCAAGCTTCGCCCTGATGTTCTCTCCCTTTCTGTCATTATCTTTTTTATAGGCAGCCGCCAAGGCCTGCTCTATTACCTCAATCACGGTCTCGGGGGAGATTCCTTTTTCTTCCGCAATTCGGGAGATAGAAGAAGCAAGAACTTTGATATCTTCCATAGTTTTAAATTAAGAATCTTAAATTATAAATTAGGATCTCAACGAGCTTCTGGTCAACGAGGCCGAGTCTCTTTATGAGGCCCGGACTCGTTGACTGCCTCTTTCAGAAAAAACGGCCCAACTTCTTGGACCTTCTTTTTCTATAATAACAATATCAGATTTTATGTCAAGCAATTTCAGATATTTTCAAAATGGCGAATTCGGGCTTTGCGAGAGGAAAAATTAAAAATAATAGACAATGCGTCTATTTGCCATAATGATTCTTGCGGAATATTATTTTCATCAAGCCAAATTTGGGCGATTTTGGATATTTTTTCTTGCTTTTGGAAATCAATTTTTGATTCAGGCGCAAATCCCGCTTCATTGGACAGTGCTTTCACTTCAAAAAAAATAATCGCATCTCCTTTTTGAGCCACGATATCTATTTCTCCGATTTTCAACCCATTGGCTGTTTTAAAAAAATTTCGGGCCAGAATCTTATATCCTTTCTCTTCTAAATACTTACTTGCGACTCTCTCCCCGATTTCCCCGATTTCTTTAGAGTTCGGCGTCATTGTTTTTAAAAGAAAAATTATCACCTGCTTTCATGTCCAATTCTTTAACAAGCCCGGCTTTTATTTCCAAAACATACTGCGATGACAAGCCCGGGTTATAAACAGGGCAGGGGTCTGCTTCGCAAGGCGGGGCGCTATGTTCAATATGGGTAATTTTTAAATCCTTGTCCATCCAAACAATGTCAATTGGCATCGACATATTCTTCATCCAAAAACCATAATTCCCCGGCTTTGAAAAAACAAAAAACATTCCCTGATTTTCCGAGAGCTCTTGGCGGAACATTAGCCCCCTGGCTCTCTGTGCTGTTGTCTCAGCTATCTCAACCTCAAAGCATCTATTTTTTAAACAAATCTCCCTTGTTTGCATACTTCCTTTATTGTTTATAAAAAACAAAAGAATCGCAAAAAACAAAAAAACAACTAATAAGATTAATAATGACAGCAGGAGCTTCCAATACGGCATTTTATCATAAAATTTTAAGTGGTGTTTGTTAGACGAAATCCTAACTTTTCTACTTGGTTCTGCCCTGAACGAGCAGGGCAACGGAGCTTCTCTCCGACAGACAGATGGATTAAGAAAAGTTTTTTAAATATTCTTTGATTCTTTCTCGGTTTTCATTTGCCTGCTCGCCCTTGAAATATATCTCAATAAACTCAATCTTACAACTCTGGTAATGAAAGGCGTAAACAATTCGAAGCGACGATCCTTTTAAATAACGGCAAAATAAACGCGCTTTGACAACGACACATTGTTCGTTTCGCGTAATAACATTGAAATGTTTGCTATTTCCAAGCGGTGCGACAGCAACTACGCGTTTAAATTCTTCCAAGTCGTCGGACAATGATTTGTATTTTTTTGAAAACCGCTTAAATTCCTTGGAAAATTCCGGCAGTTCATTATAATTCATCTTCATAATTTCTTACGGAGTAATGTTCATCACGATAGAAAACACTCTCGTAAGAAAGCAGTTTGCCGTCTTCTGCCGTTTTCCAAGGAATGTCCTCGTGGGAATAATTTTCCATTTCTTTGGCGTTTTTGTCAGAAAGCCGCGCCAAGACATCGTCAATATGCTCTATTTCGCGGCCGGACAGAGCATCAAGATTTGGCCGTCTAACCGCTAAATATTTTCTTTGTGGATAATTAAAATATTTTCCTTCAACCCTTACAATCTCACCTCTCTGAATCATATCGTCAACAACGGCTTTAAATTCAACGGGAGTAGGACCATAATGATTTTTAATGTAAGTCGCGCCGACTAACTGTTCCTCAAATTTTTCGTAAAAATCAAAATCAATAAAGTAAAGTAGTTTATAAATCACGGCTTCACCGACATTTGACTTACCGCCGACTTTTGACAAAACATAAAGCAAAACTTCCTTAAATTTTTTAAGGTTTTTCTGCGGAACGCTTATCCTTATTTCTTGTTTTTCTGCTTTTGGTTCCATCTTTTCCTTCTTGATTTCAGCAGTGATGGAAGAATCTTTGGCGCGCCTAAAATCTTCAAATGATATGCCGAAAATAGAAGCAAGCTTTTCCGCCTCGGTAATGGTTAAATCCCGCTTGCCATGCTCAATTTGCACATAAGTAGGACGGGAAATGCCAAGCTCCGACGCCAAAAATTCCTGCGTCAAATTGTTCTTTTTTCGTAGTTGTTGGATAAATTTTGAAAGCATGATTATAGTATAGGCGATGTAAAATAGTTTGTCAAGAGCAATGTCAAAAAATTATACATACCCTTAATCTCAGCTAAAGCTTCGGCGATTTTTTGCTTCATTTTGCGCCTTCGGCGCGAGGCAGGCGACAAATCGTCTAATATGGACCTGGGCGGAGTCGAACCGCCATCACCTCAATGCGAATGAGATATTCTGCCATTAAACTACAGGCCCCTATCATCTATGCTTAATCCCATAATCTATATATATCATGCGTTCCAACAGAATGAAACCAAATTTCTTTTTCAGCCACAAATTCAAAAATAACCCTATAGTTTCTATCAACAGAAAAGGACCAAAAACCTTTTAGTCCTCCTTTTAATTTATGGGTTTTTAATATTGGGTCAAAAGGATTATCTCTAAAAATCTTTTCCTTCTTTTCGGCAACTCTCTTCACAGACAAAGGCAATTTGCTATATTCGCGAGCAAATTTACTTGAGTAAATAATCTTTATCATAGAATACCTGGGTTATCTTAAATCTTTCAGAGATTTTAACGCCCGACCCCTACCAGAGGATAGCTCTTTCCTGCTTTCATTCAGTTCCCTTAGCATCTTGCCTTCCATCCACATTCTTAAAAGGTCGCGGAAAAATTCGCTTTTGCTGGCATAATTCCCTTTGGCGACAATATCATCAACTGATTTCGCCATTCCTGCTGGTAATGATAGATTTATTATTTTACGCATATATTTGTAATAATTTGTATTACAGTCATCATATGCTTATTGCGAAAATATGTCAACATTAAAATTAGGAAAGGACTACTGTAAAACTATTTTTGCGCGAAGAATGGATTCTCTCTTGGAATACATAAACGAGGTCTTGCCCTTGAATGTTTTTTTAATCTTTTTTGCCAATTGCTGCGCAATTTGGTTTTCTGTAGTCAAAACCCTTAACATCCCTTTGGCAACGGTTTGCATGGAAATAATCCTGTCCATCGGGTCTTTTTTGAAGGCGGTTTCTGAAAAATTACTGATTAAATTTTCTATCTCTTCTTTTTTCTCTTCGGAAATATTCTCTATTATAACTTCTCCTTCATAACGATTGTCCTTAATCATCCGGCAAGCAGGGCAAATCACGAAAAGAATATTTTCTTTCTCTGTTTCCGGAATATCTTCCAACCCATGATGCCAAGATTTTTGCCATAAAACAGCGTCACATTCTTCGCAAACTAAAACATTCCCTTTTGTATTTTTGAATTCTTTTACTCCTTTTTTATAACCCGGAAAGGGCCACGATGTTTTTTCAAAAAAATTCCTCATAAATTATAGATATAAATATTTATCGGGGCACTGGGATTTGAACCCAGAGTCGCACGAACCCGAATCGTGAATGTTGCCGTTACACTATGCCCCGAGATATCAATGATTAATGATTAATGATAATTTAATTTTGGCATCGCCAAAATTAAATTAAGAAACCCAGTATTTCTTTTTTGTCATTTCATCCCGCTTTGTTACAATTTCTTCTCTTTTATCTCTGGCTTTTTTTGCTAATTGTTCCAGTTCTTTTTCGCTCAACCCGCCGATTTCTTTAATCCGCTTCTCCAAATAAATTTTTTTATTATTCTTCGGCTTATCAAGAACTTCTCCCAAGAGAACGGCAAGAATTTCCCCGATTTTCGGTCCCGGCTCCATTTTTAAAATTTTCATAACTTCAGCTCCTCCTATTTTCAAAGTGGTTGAATCGATCGGGTCAAGGGCCACTCTCTCCGCCACATATTGAAAATGCCTTAACTTGTAGGGAAGGGCTTTGGGACAACCGGACCCAATCCTATCACACATTCTTAATTGCACCAATTCTTCAAAGTTCTTTGGTCCGACTTTCGCCAGCAATCGCCGGACTGAAGATTCTTGCACTTCACCGACATTATAATAAAAAAGATGATATCTCACCAATTTTACTATCTTTTCAATCTCTTTCTTGGAAAACTTTAAGTTTTTCAAAACCTTGGCAGTCATTTTGGCTCCGACTACTTCATGGTTATAAAAAGTCGAATCAGCTCCTTGGCCTTCTTTGACTCTTGGCTTGCCGATGTCGTGGAAAAGCGCTGCCAGTCGCACATATTTATTAAAATTTTCTTTTGCCCCGAACTGTAAAGACCTGATGACATGTTCATAAACATCATATATATGATGTTTGTTCTGTCCAACCTTATAGCCCTCCAACAATTCCGGGACAATATATTGTAAAAGCCCTGTTTCCCTTAAAAGCTCTATGCCTTTAGCCGGATTGTCAGACATTATGATTTTCAAAAATTCATCTTTGATTCGTTCTTTGGAAATAAACTCCAGAAGGCCGGCATTCTTCTGAACTGCTGAAAGGGTCTGCTTTTCTATGCTAAAATCCAAGGCAGTAGCAAGGCGAATCGCCCTCATCAAGCGCAAGGCATCTTCTTGAAATCTCTCTTCCGGCTTGCCAACCGCCCGAATCAATTTATTTCCTAAGTCCTTCTGTCCGTTGAAGGGGTCAATAATTACCTCTCCCCCTCCTTTAATTCCTCCCCCTCCCCGCTGGGAAGGGGGAGGAAGGAGGGGGATGGATACGGCCATAGCATTGACAGTGAAATCCCTCCGCGCCAAATCTTCTTCAATTGTCTTTGCCCACCTGACTTTGTCAGGGTGCCTTTTGTCCGTATATTTTTCTTCTGTCCTGAAAGTGGTAATCTCTATCGCTTTCAAGTTTTCCTTCTTGCTCGAGGTTAAAACCGTTACGGTGCCGAATTGGTTTACATCAAAACTTTTGGGAAATATCTTTTTAAGCTCTTCCGGATTGGCACTTGTGGTAATATCCCAATCATTCGGCTCTACCTCTCGCAAAATGTCTCTGACGCATCCGCCAACAACAAATGCCTGAAAACCTTTATTTTCAAGCGCGCTGACTATTTTTTTGACTTCTGTTGGAATATCCATATTCCCCAATTCTAACCTAATTCTTGCTGTTTTTCAATTGGTAATATAGAATTAAAGAAAGCCCCCGTGGCCTAATTGGATAAGGTGCCGCGCTTCGGACGCGGAGATTGAGGGTTCGAATCCTTCCGGGGGCATAAGCGACCGCTTCGCGGTCTAAATTAAAAACTTAAAACGAAAAATTAAAAAGAAAAAAGAAAACTCTTAGACAGCTGTTGGGGTCGCACCCTAACAATCAAGAAAACTTAACCAAAAACTATGAATAAAAATACAAAATTTTTGGCAATCAGCGCCTTTTCAATAATTCTCTTGTTTTTAATAATCTTCCCGGCACTTGCCCAGTGCACTGAAAAAGATAACTGTCCCAAGGGGGAATTTGTGCAAAATTGTTGTCCGGGTGAATCCCTTAATACCAGCCACGGAATCGTGCCATGCGGCAGCCCTTGTTGCCCCTGCACCCTTTGCCACTTTTTCGTGCTGATTGAAAGAGTCCTGGAATTTATCTTTTTTAATATAACGCCTCCTTTGGCACTTTTGATGCTGATTATCGGCGGAGGAATGTTTATGCTGGCTGCCGGCGACCCTACAAAAATTTCCACAGCCCGCAGAATAATCACGAATACTCTAATCGGCGTTGTTATAATCTATGGCGCCTTTTTCTTGGTTGGTCTGCTTCTTCAATCGATAAACTTAAACACTTGGTTAGAGCCACAATTCAAAACATGGTGGGAGGATGGATTCTTCAATATAGATTGCCGGATGCCCGGGTCTACCCCAGCTCTTCCGTCACCCCCAGTTGCTGTCATACCTCCGGCCGCTGCCTTTGCTCCGCCAATAGCGCCGGGCGCCGGCATAACCATTATACCAATTGGTAGCACTTTCTCTTCCGGGGCGACTGTTATAACTTTTCCCTAAAAATTATGATTTCAAATAATGCCTACTTAAATAATGCCTGTTCTATTTAAAGAGGACATTCTAATATAAGTATGCCCAGGAAAATAAAATTCTTAATCATAGCTCTATTTTTAGGATGTTTTATTTCTGTCAGCCAAGCATTGGCAGAGGACTCTGTTAAGCCCATTTACTCGGTAGCTGTTTCCGGCAATGTTGTTATGAATAAAGCAGACGGTTATGCGCGGATAATCCTCACCGACACCCAAGGCAAAGAATATTTAATTTACGAGGCCAGTGGGCCTTTTGATTCAGGTTCTTTTTCTTTTGAAAATACTTGCGAGGAAACATGTGTTTTGAACGCGATTGTGCCTAAAAAAGTTGAGGTAGAAGTATCAGAGGCAACTATTCATATTGACCAACTTTTTACGATAGAAGATAAGTCCTCTATGAATACGCAAGTGCAATCAATGGGTATGCAGACATATAATGAGGCATTGGATCCTGTTCAAGAGGATATTAAGATTGATAAGATTAATCAATACATTAAAGATAATAATTTACAATGGACTGCAGGGAAAACATCTGTTTCCGGGTATTCCTACGAACAAAAAAAGAAAATATTTGGGTTGCTGATTGATGGTTCTAATCACGAATTGCCCAACCTTCAAGGATTTGAATATTACACAGGAGGAATTTTTGAAACAACAAAAGCAAAAAACAGCCCTAAGGCCGTCGCCGCTTCCGGACTCCCAAGCTCGTTTGATTGGAGAAACCGCCATGGAGAAAACTGGCTAACCCCTGTAAAAGACCAGAGGGATTGCGGCTCCTGCTGGGCTTTTGCGCTCAATGGAACTTTAGAAGCTTTAACTAATCTATATTTTAATAAAAAATTAGATGTCAACTTATCAGAACAAAATTTAATATCTTGTTATAATCTTGGAAGTTGTGGCGGTTTGGACATTTTAAAAATGCAACAAGTCCTCGATAAAACAAAAACTGAGGGCGTTCTAACTGAAGATTGTTTCAAGTATAGCGCCTATGATGTACTGTGCTCTAAATGCGCCGATTGGCAAAAACAACGGATCTTCTCCGGCGGTGTTTTAAGCGAAATAGATTATAGCGATGAATCTTATACTGATTCATTAAAAAGAGCTCTGATAGAGCATGGGCCTTTATACGCAGCCATCCCAGCACTACACCACGCCATGGTCTTAATAGGATATGATACCAATACTGCAGACAACCAAACTATCTGGATTTTCAAAAACAGCCATGGTTCGGGCTGGGGCGTAAGCGGCTATATCAAAATAAAGGGCCTTTCCGAGTTTAGTATAGAAACTGATGATTATCAAAAACTCTCGCCCAAATTTATTATTCCCCAAAGCTATATAAAGATAAATTATCTCACAACTGTGGATATAAATTGCGTAGACAAAGACAATGATGGCTATTGCAACTGGGGAATCTCAAAAGAAAAGCCCTCTACGTGCCCTGCCTCCTGTAAGGCCGAAAAGGATTGCAATGACTCAAACAAAAATCTAGGTCCTTTTGACTCTTCTTTCAACTGCCTAAAAATTAATGACATTGCCAACGATCAAAAGCCCATTGTTGGAAAAATCAATTTGCCATCAATGATTTCACCGGATACTCCAATCCATCTAGAATGCCCTGTGAGCGACGACAACCAAATAAAAAAATGCGTTCTCCTTGTGAATGGCGTCAATACGGGAGATATGACTCTTTCGCAAACAAACTGTAAATCCTGTACGACAAAAATAGATTCTCAATTCCCAGAAGGAGATTACTCTCTATCGGCAAAATGTTGGGATAGTAATGATAATATTACAATCGGAGATCCAGTAAGTTTAAGAATGGGCACGGCAGGCTTTAGCATAGGAACCATATCTCCCACTGAGGCAAACGAAGGAGAGCTCACGCTTTTCGAAACAAGGGTTTCGTACAATAAAAGGATATACACCTGTACATTCAATGTCGACGGCGATTTAGCGGCCTTTATGTCTTTAGATAAAAATCCCTGTTTTGATTGCAAAGCTTCTGTCTCTTATATTTTTCAGGCACCTGGGCAATACTCGGTTTCAGTAGAATGCTCTGACCAACAACTCAATAAAAGCAGCGGGGGCCCCTAACCGTAACAGTTAATGCAACAGGGAGCGGAGAATGTCCAGACTGCTCCTATGAACATACTGACCTCTGTAAAAGCCCGCCTAAATGCGAAAAGGATTGCGGAGCTGACGAGAAGTGCGATGAAAAACAAAGCTCAGAAACTTGGGTAACAGAGAATACTTGCCATGGCTGTACGAGTGATTGTCGTTACAAAAGCGACCCAAATATGCCCTCGCATTATCAATTATCTGGAAATACCTGTTACTATAATTGTCCTGCCCCAACCTGCAAAGTCTCCGGGTGGTCAACAGTCTATGATATCAACAACTGCGAAATGGATAACTGCCCTGCAACCAAAACCTCTGACAATATCTGCTATTACCTTAGAAGCTGCGGTGTCAGCGGCTGTAAATATCTTAGCACAGACACAAGTAAGGATTGTTCCAAGTCTGTTTGTACCCAATCTGGCTGGGATAATTCCAAGTGTTCAACTCCGGCGCCCTCGCCTACACCCGGCCCTACTCCAAATAGTACTTGGACTCCTTGCGACCCGACGAGTGGCTGGAAATGCGGAGAAAGCTCAAGCGGAAATTCCGCTTGTAATGGAAAACAAATTAGTTGGGGAGCGGGCAATGACGGGGAAGTGGTTTGTCCGGCCGGGACAATAGTCACCGAGGGTTTGTGTGAAGGAAAAAATGACGATTTTGTAAAAGAACAAACCGCAAGAGTGAACTTGATTGCCTCTCCTGCCGTCTTTTCTAATAGTACCGTTTTTATGCTCCAAGGCGCCTGGTATTGTAATTTTGGCTGCTCCAAATGGTTTTGCGGAGCAGATGGTTGCGCTTGGGCAAAGTGCCAAGCTGGAAGCCAAAGCGTAGACAAAATAGAAATTAAGATATATAATCTGGCTGGTAATTTGGTTTTTAATAAAACAATTTCCAATCAAGGAGAGATTCCCTGGGATGGGAAAAACAGCCAAGGCCAACAGCTTGCTAACGGTCTTTATGGCTATCAAGCCAAGGTTTATCTGAAAAATGGCAAGAGTTATACAACTCAAGAGAAAATTCAAATTGCAAGATAACAAGATAAATTGCCCCCCATAACTCAATTGATAGAGCAGTTAATGTTGTCCATATTTATATTGTCCACGTTGACTCCTGCACATTTAAAATTTATAATAGACATAAGGGCACAGAAAGATATATTAAGCCGTTCGCATGAAGACAAAACTAAAAGAAAAAAGAACCGTACAGCATCTTAGAAGGCAAGGATTGAGTTATAACGAAATTTTACAAAAAGTATCAGTGGCCAAGAGCAGTGTTAGTCTTTGGTGTCGGGACATTAAATTAACGCCCGGGCAGAAGGATAGATTGGTCAAGAAAATAGAAAAAAATCGACGGAGATTTGGTAAGCTCGGACCAAAAATTATTGCGCTTAAAAGGCAAAAAGAAATTCGTAAAATAAGGAAAGCTGCAAAAAAAGAAATTCATTCTCTTACTCCTTACGAATTAAAGATAGCTGGCGCTATGCTCTATTGGGCCGAAGGCAGCAAGAGTGGGGGCGTGGAAATTACTAACTCAGATCCAATGCTGATAAAATTCATGATTCTCTGGCTTGAAAAGGTTTGCGCAGTACCTCATAAAAGATTAAAGGCGCGGCTAAACATCCATGCCAATCAAAAGGATAAAAAGATAAAAAAATATTGGTCTAAAATTACAAGCATTCCCCTGTCTCAATTCGGTAAAAGCTACATTAAACCAGAAGGCACGAGTCATAGAAAAAATATTCTGTGTAATGGAGTAATCAGAATAAAGTTTGAAAACGAAGATTTACGTCATAGAATTATGGTCTGGGCTAAAGAATCATATCAACAATTATGAAAAAATTATGGCAACTGAAAGAAAAGGCTAAGAAACTAAGGAAATTGGGCTGGACTTATCCTGAGATTCAGAAGAAAGTGCCTATCCATAAGAATACGATTAGTAAATGGTGTCGGGACATTAAATTATCCCCCCGACAAATTAAATCCCGTGGGGGAAGATATGCGAATAGAATGAAGGGCGCAGAAGCTAATCACCTTAAAAGACAAAAGGAAATAATAAAAATTCAAAAAAGGGCAAAAAAAGAAATTCATTCCCTTTCTTCCTATGAATTTAAAATAGCTGGCGCATCTTTATATTGGGGTGAAGGAAACAAATCTCAGGGCCTGGCATTCAGCAATTCTGATCCCGAATTAGTGCAATTTATGATGAAGTGGCTTCGAGAAATTTGCCAAGTGCCTAATACAAAAATAAGGGCGTATCTTTATCTACATACTGGACAAAATGAGAAAAAAATGAAAAAATATTGGTCGAGTATTGTGAATGTTCCCTTAGATCAATTTAACAAAACCATTTTCAAGCAAGAAGGATCTGCTAGTCGTAAATATAGTCTGCGCCAATATAAAGGCACGATAAAAATTCAGATTCTTGATGAAAATTTAAAGCACAGAATATTTGCATGGATCGAACAATTACGATTTTACGCAAAATGCCATTAATCGTTGCCCCCATAACTTAACCGGCCAAGTACTTGTCTCTTAAACAAGAATTCCAGGTTCGAGTCCTGGTGGGGGCACCAGCGGTTGCTTCGCAACCTAAAATAAAAATGTAAAACTAAAAATGTAAAATAAAAAAACAGGATTAAAAGTTAAAAGTTAAAAATAGAAAACAAACATTACGAAACTTCGTAGAATAAACTAAAAAACTTAAAACGAAAAATAAAAAGTAAAAATTACGAGGCCCGGTCTCGTAATTTTTGCTAAACGTCGGAACCTACGCCAGTATTAAGGATTCTCACTACGAGGCCCGGCCTCGTAATTTTTGCGTTTTGCTGTTGACCCCGTTAGAAAAGGGTATCGTTCGGAATAACCCCTTTCCACGGTTTAATTTTCTAACGGGGTTGACAAAATTATTGGATTAACATATTATCACAATACCCCTATGTGTTTCTTCACCATCACCACCGAGAGTGAGGGGAGGAAAAATTCCTCCCCGAACTCTTCCATTGTTGGTGAGAAAAAAGTGGAATTGTTCTTTGTCAACCGATTTCGTTTTACGCGCTCTTGGCACTGCCGAGAGCGTTTTCTGTCTATTCCTGACATCGTGTGTTGCTTTTTAAAAAGAAATTGTATACAATGTAAAAACTATGCTTACACAACAAGCCAAAGAAAAAATTATCAAGAAGTACGAGGTGCACAAAACCGACACTGGTTCTCCGGAAGTCCAGTGCGCTCTTTTGACTACGGAAATTAAACATTTGCTTTCACATCTTAAAAAACACCCGAAAGACCTCCATTCAAAAAGAGGACTTTTGCAAATGGTTGCAAAGAGACGAAGGCTATTAAAATATCTCCAACAAAAAAATACCCGGAGATACGGCACCCTTATCCAAAAGATAGGCCTCAAGAAATAATGAAAACTCAAAAACATCCAGACCAAAGAGTGGTTGTACTGATAGACACCCAAAATTTGTATTACTCGGCAAAACATCTGTACCGCTCTAAGGTAAACTTTGAAGAAATTTTAAAGTTGGCGATAAGCGGAAGACGGCTTATTCGCGCTTTTGCCTATGTGGTTCAGACCAAAACCGGAGAAGAAAAACCATTTTTTGAGGCGCTTACCGGATTAGGCATTGAGACCAGAGTCAAGCCCTTGCAAGAATATTACGGCGGACTCAAAAAGGCGGACTGGGATGTCGGCATAGTAGTGGACGGGATAAGGGCCTCTGCCACGGCAGACGCGATAATCTTGGTCTCCGGCGACGGCGATTTTATACCTTTGGTGGAATATCTGAAAAACCAAGGAAAAAGAGTTGAGGTAATCGCTTTTGGCCGTTCCACTTCCGGAAAAATCAAAGAAGAAGCAGATGAGTTTATAGACATTGAAAAGGATTCTAAGAAATATCTTCTTAAGAAGATATAATCAATAATAATTTATCATTTATCAATCAATAATCAGTAATCATTTATCAATCAATAATCAGTAATCATTTATCAATCAATAATCATTTAAAATAATTCTGAATTAATATGAAGTTCAATAAAAAGATAGGAGACAAAAATTTCGAGGTAGAGATAAACACTTTGGCAGAACAGGCGAACGGGAGCGTTTTTGTCAGGATGGGAGACACGCTCGTTATGGCAACCGCCACAATGTCCCCCCAGGACCTGGAGGGATTGGATTTTTTCCCTTTGACGGTTGAATTTCAGGAAAAATTTTACGCCGCCGGAAAAATATTAGGTTCAAGATTTATGAGGAGAGAAGGAAGGCCCTCCGAAGAATCAATTCTTACTTCCCGTTTGATTGACAGATGCATAAGGCCCTTATTTCCGAATGATTTAAAAAGAGAAGTTCAGGTCATTATAAGCTGTTACTCTTTTGATGAGGAAAATGACCCTGACGTTCCCGGGCTTATGGCTGCCTCATTGGCCCTCGGGCTGTCTGACATCCCTTGGAACGGTCCAATCGCCCCCATAAGAGTGGCGAAAATCGATAACAATCTTGTTTTAAACCCTAATTATGAAGACCGCAAGAAAGAAAATTTAGAAATAATGTTAAGCGCCCTTCGTCAAGAGAAGGACGTTATCATTAATATGATTGAGGCGCAGGCAAACGAAGTCCAAGAAAATGAAATTTTCGAGGCAGTGGAATTTGCCGAAAAACATCTTGGAGAAATATTGGATTTCCAAAAAGAGATTATTGCCAAAGCGGGCAAAGAAAAAACTCAAATTCAAAAAGAATCTTTTCCGGAACTGAAGAAAAAATTAAAAGAATTGTTTTCTAAAAAATTAGAGGAGGCGATGACCCAACCGCTGTCAATTGAAAATAAAAGAAGCATGCAATTGCTCCAAAATGAAATTATTGAATTCGCCAAAGAAAATTTCGGAGAAGACAAAACAAGTTTAGCCAAAGAGTTTACTGAAGAAGAGCTCACCGAAATTCTCCGCCATCTCGTTCTTAAAGAAGGAAAAAGGCCTGACAACAGAAAGTTGGATGAAATACGAAAGATAGATTCCATGATTGAAATTCTGCCAAGAGCCCATGGCTCAGCGATTTTCATTAGAGGAGCAACCAAAGCGCTTTCCAGCGTTACTCTTGGCTCGCCGGGCGATCAGCTCTTGGTTGAAGGAATGGAAATCAGAGGAAAACAAAGGTTTATGCACCACTATAATTTTCCCCCTTATTGTTCCGGAGAAGTCAAACAATTAAGAGGCCCGGGCAGAAGAGAAATAGGACACGGAATGCTTGGACAAAAAGCGTTGCTTCCTCTTATTCCCAAATTTGAAAATTTTCCCTATACTATAAGAGTGGTAACAGAAATTCTTTCTTCAAACGGCTCCACCTCAATGGCCTCGGTAAGCGCCGCTTCTTTGGCCTTGATGGATGCCGGAGTGCCGATTAAAAATCTGGCTGCGGGAATCGCGATTGGCCTGATAAAATCTGAGGGCGATTACCGCCTCTTAACAGATATCCAGGGGCCGGAGGACCACTTTGGCGATATGGACTTTAAGGTGGCTGGAACGGTTGAGGGGATTACAGCAATTCAAATGGATGTTAAAATAGATGGTATAAATTTAAATATAGTAAAAGAGGCGTTGGAAAGAGCAAAGAATGCCAGAGAACAAATAATAAAGACAATTCAAAAGACCATTGCCAAGCCAAAGTCCGAACTTTCTCCTTATGCCCCTAAGATTTTCAGAATTAAAATTAATCCTGATAAAATAGGAGCTGTTATCGGGACCGGAGGCAAGATAATCAATGAAATTATTGATACATGCGGAGTAACTATTGATATAGAAGACGACGGCAATGTCTTTATCGCCGCTGAATCAAAAGAAGCGGCCCAGAAAGCTATTGATTGGATAGACGGGCTTACCCGCGAAGTTGTTGTGGGCGAAATATTTCAGGGAAAAGTGGTAAAAATTCTTGATTTCGGCGCCTTTGTGGAGATACTGCCGGGTAAAGACGGCTTAGTCCATATATCGGAATTAGAGCCATTCCGGGTCAATAAAGTTGAAGATGTTGTAAAACTTGGCGATGTAATACCGGTAAAAGTGATTTCCATTGACGACCAAGGGAAAATCAGTCTTTCCAAAAAGCAGGCCCAAGCTCAAAAAGGAGGGAAGAAATAATTAATCTTGGGCACGAGATGTTATGCACTCAAAGCCCCAATCTCATTTGATATATCTGTGCCTTCTTTATTAAAAGTTAGGTGATTTTTTATTGTCCATGGCAGAAACGAGCTCCGAAAAACTGAATATCCCGCCTGAAACAATCAGGACTATGAAAAAAGACCTAGCCGGCATTACTCGCGGCGAGTGGGATTTAGCTTTGGCTGAAGCAGAAATTCAAGATTTGCTTCAACAGTTTCGCGAGAGGCAAAAGGAGGCTAATGCGCAGAAGTTAGAAGGGCAGCAAAAACCAAAACCGCAAGAAGAAGAACCAAAGAAAAAAGAAGAAAAAATTCCGGTAAAACCAGTGGAACAGGCCGAAGAAACGGCTGAAGAACCAAAGAAAAAAGAGATAAGCGCTTCAGACAAAGAAAAGGTGGTGACAAAGGAAATAAGAAAGCGCGCCAGAGAACGGGAAGAAGCGGTAAAGCAGCGCATGGAGAAAGAGGGTTTCAAAAAAGCGCTGGAACAGGAAGAGAAAACCGAAGCGGAAACTAAAATAAAAACAGAAAAAGAAATTCGCGAAAAATTAGAGCGATTACAGCAAGCTCTTAAGGAAATTCCAACTGAAAAAATTCCCCTTGAGGAAAGTCAAAGTTATTACCTGAAAGAGCAAGCGAAAATAGAAAAGGATTTGGAGCCGATTCTGGAAAGCGAAAGAAAAATAGAGGAAAATATAAAATTCATTGAGGGTATTGAAAAAACCGCCATCACTCCGCGTCAAAAAAAGAAAGCGGAGCAAGAAAGGCAGTTGGCGGAACAAGAGAGGGAAACCATAGAAAAACAAAGATGGGATTATGAACAAAAAAAATTCCAGATTGAGAAACAATTAAGGGAAGTAGAGTTCGGTTTTCGACAGCTTGCCCAGAAGGAAGCCAAAATCAAGCAGGAGATAGATTTGGCCAATCAAGAAATAGAAAAAATTGAGAAAGCTGAAGAGAAAACAGACATAGAGATAAAAATCAGCCAATTGGCAAAGGAAAAAACGGAGAATGACGCTATTAAAGCAAAAATTTTATTACAAAGAAGAGAGATAGAAGAAAAAGTGGCAGAAGTGATAGTGAGGGAGCAAAAACTGGAAAAAGAATTGAATTATGTTGAGGAAGAGGAACGATTGGCAAGCGAAACAGAGAAACAAAGAGTGGAGCAGGAAAGATGGAAATTAGAACAAACGCGTTCGGATATAGAAAAAGAGAGATGGGCGGCAGAAGAAGAAAAAACGAAAATACGACTTGAAGAAAATCGCATCAATGTAAGATACGAAAAAATATTGGAGCAGGAAAATCAGTACCGAAAAAGAATCCAAGACATTAACCAAATATTAGGAATTATTGTCCCGAAAGAAATTCTTGAGCCAAGAGAGGAGTGGAAACCAACCCTTGAATTACAGGAAGAGCCGGCGGAAAAAGACAAATATCGGGAAGAAGGGCCGGCGGAAGGAAAATCGGCAGCCGAAAGATTAAAAGGAGAAAGAACGCCAACTCCCGTTAAAACAGATGATGAAGCAAAGCAAATGTCGGCAGAGACAAAAGAACCGACTGGAAAAAAGACGGTGCCGGGACAATTAACGGAACAAGAACAAGCCAAGGAAGAGTTGGCAAAAATTGAGGCCAAACAAAGAAGAGAGGCGTTGCTTAAAAAATTAAGAACTGTAAGAGAAAGAGAAACGGAGAATAAAGAAAAACAACTGCTTCAGAGAATCAGACAAGGGGCTTCTGCTCCCGAAACGGCTGCCGGACAACAAGGCCCGCCCCCTCGGATTTCATCACAACGTCCGCCATTGATGGATCTCCCTTCTGAAAAAGATATCAAAAAATCTAAATTGAGAATATTATTGATTGCCATTGCGGGAGTGGTAATTGTCGGCATAATCGGTTTTTGGTATTGGTATGCGAGAATAAGGCAAAAGCCGGCAGCAAACATGCCAATAATGCCTCCGATAGAAACGGCTGCTCCGACGGCAACCAGCACTCTTTCTAATGGAACAACAACCGAACCTCTCTCTCCGTCCACAAGTTTAATCCCGATAAATACAACTATTCCTTTGCAGATAACCGAGCTAAGCATTCTCCCCTCACTTGTCTCTCAAATTTTAAATAATACTATTATTGAACAAGATGTTTTTTCAAGGATTTTAATGGAGAATATTGTTGAAAATAAATTCTTATCTGTTTCTGAAGCGCTCAACTCCCTCCGATTTAATCCTCCTGCCGCCCTTTACAACCAGATAGAGCAGGATGCCACATTTTTTGTTTTCCCAACTAAAGGCTATTCGGTCTTCGGTTTTGTCGCCAAGGGCGCTACTGGAATCAATGATGATGCAATTATGGCCGCAATGAAAGCGTGGGAACCGACCTTAATTACAGACAGTAGACAATTCGGGGAATCTCTTGGCAAAACGAATATGGTGCCTATTGCAAATTTCCAAGAAGAAAATTATAAAAATAATGTTCTTCGATATTTGACCTTAAGCTCGGCCCCGGACTGTTTCGGCGCCTGCTATACGGCAATAAATAGCCAACTTTATTTTGCGACCTGTTGCAAACCAATAATTAACTTAATCAATAACTCTGAACAATGAAGAAAGCATTTATCCAACAACAAAAGGCGCGACTAGAAGAAAACAAAAAAGCTCTCCAAAAGGAGCTGAGTCTTTTTGCCAAAAAAGACGAAAAAATAAAGGGTAACTGGAAATCCACCTTTCCCGACTTTGATAGTTCGGAAATCGGCGGGGCAAAGCTTGAAATAGCTCAAGACGAAGTGGAGGAATATCTGAATCGCCTGCCAGTGGAGCATTCTATGGAAATCCAATTACAAAACATAGATTTGGCATTAGCAAAAATGAAAAAGGGCACTTATGGAAAATGTGATAAATGCAGAAAGGGAATTTCTATTGACCGGCTTGAAGCTTGTCCGGAAGCCCAATTCTGTATGGACTGCAATACAAGACCCAAATATTAAAAGGCGCTAAAAAATAAAAAAACCAAAAACCCAGCAATGGGTTTTTGGTTTGAAGAAAATAATATACAATAGAAAATATTGTGAATCTAAATCATCAATCTTAAACTATGTCTTGTAAAATTTTCTCCGGCGCTGTGGTCGGTCTGGAAACCCAGATTATTGAAGTAGAATCGGATATTTCCTATGGATTAAGGAGTTTTGAGATTGTTGGATTGGGAGACCGGGCGGTCGAAGAGTCGACTGTCCTCGCAAAACATTCAAAGTATTCTTGAAAACAAAACTTCTTCCGATAAAAAAGGGACTAAAAAAATAGACCTGACACCATTTCTCTTTTTCAATCTCTAAGTGGATGATATCATGTGGACTAGCGCACCCGACGGATCACTGCTACATGTTCAAAAGAAGACCGGAGGATGTGCCTCCGGAAGTAATGCCCTGCGGACAGTGGGAGTATCGGAGATACTGTTAGTAGTATCCCTCGAACTAAAACCGCCAATCTCTATCGAATCTTGATAAAGAAAGGCGGTTTCTCTTTTTCCCCTTATTATAATAGCCATTTTCAGCTAACAAATTCTATCTTAATCCTTTTGTTAAATATTGAGGCAATCCTCTGAAGATTGTCAGTGGTAAAATTCTGTTGTCCTGCTTCCATCCTAGCAACAACGCTCTGGGTAGTGCCAAGTTTTTTAGCTAATCCCTGCTGTGTCAGGTGTTTTTTTGCCCTTAACTGAACTATTTTGTAAGCGACTTCAAGACGATGACATTCCTGTTTATATGCCTTTCTGAAATCCTCTTCTTTCATCTTCGCCCTGAAATGTTTTTCATAATTGGTTAATTTAGTCATATTTTTTCTTATTTACTAAAAAATCTCTATAATTTTTTTCGGCTTTAATAATTTCTTGTTTCGGTATTTTGGCTGTTTTCTTTAAAAATGCATGCAAAAGAATAATCTTTTTGTTAACAAATGTAAAATAGAATATTCTATGATGGTTTTTGGAAAAATCAACTCTTAGCTCTCTAATTTTCCCCTTAATGTGTTTCGAATACGGTTCATCCAAATATCCTTTCTTATCTTTTAATAATTCCAAATACGCAAAAACCTTTACTTGCTCTTTCTTGGGTAATTTTTCAATATATTCTCTTACAATTTCTTTCCCCTTAAAGTCGGTATAATAATAAATCCTATAATCCTCTATATGCGCCATATTTCCTTTATAGCATATATGCTATATGTGTCAAGATTTCATTGTGGATAAGTCAATTAATACTTCGACCACAACTCACTTCTACTCTCTATCCCTTTAAAATCTCGCCTCTGGGTTTTTTAATTTAGATAATTAAGATAAGATGAAACAAAGCAAAACAATAAAATAAGAAATAGAAAAAATGTCTTCAAAAATATTCTCCGGGGCAGTTATCGGATTAGATACTCAAATCATTGAAATAGAATCAGATATTTCCTATGGATTAAGGAGTTTTGAGATTGTGGGCCCACCCGATAAGGCGATCGAAGAATCGACTGTCCTCACAAAACATTCAAGGTATTCCTAAAAACACAGCTTCTTCCGACAAAAAATGATTAAGTATGAGACCAATGTAGAATCAATTAAAGTGATATTGACGCCATCTTTATTGATAGGATAAGGGACACAAAGACCACCAGGGCACGATTTTCTTCATTATATGCTAATTTTTTGATAGAATAGAGTAATGAGCGATAAGAATATGAACCGGAATAACTTTATATTAATTATTCTAATAATTCTAATATTATGTATTGTTGTGTTTTTAGCTTGGTGGCTATTTTTTAGAGCCGACTCGTCTGAGTGGAAAGTTTATAAAGATGATGTCTTGGGATTGGAAGTAAAATATCCATCTAATTGGAATCTGTTTGGGAATAAAGGCGATACGTGGACTGGTTTTTCTCCCTTAACACAAAAACAAATATACGAAATAGACGCCCGAGGCACGAACTATTTCCCATCTTTTGATATAGTCAAGCTTAAAGCATATGAAAATATGGATGAAGATCCCTTGATTTATCAAAAAAAATCGCTGGAAGAGCTTTTTAGTAACAGGTATGTAACTTATTCTATAACCGAAAGCGAAATAGGCGGACTGCCTGCTATACTAGTAATAACAATAAGTGATGCTGGCAAACAAACAATGTATTGGGCAGTAGGGGACGATAAAAGATATAATATAAGCTATGATATCCCGTCTGGCGAGGAGGAAAAATATAAGGATATATTCCAAGAAATGGTAAATAGTTTTAGCTTTTCAAAACAATAAATAATGCGAGGAAAGAAACCTGTGGAAAACTCATTGGCTCCCAATATTTTTGTGTGGTATACTTATAACACAGGGGAAAGGATGAAATACCACTTGACAAGATTGAAGTAACCCTTATAATAAAATTACTAAACTCACCGCCCTCTGGCATTGCCGGATGGCGGTTTTAGTTATAAAATAAGCGCATGAAACAAAACGAATTTCTGGTTTTTTAAAAAAATAGATTTAATTTACACATCTATTGACAATATTAGAAACACGCCCTATTATTAAATCAATAAATCCTTATCGTGTGCTTCGGCTACGGTAAGCAACAAGAGCCCTTTGGGGCTCTTGTTTTTTACATGTTAAAATTATACTATTTAACCATATGGATAATCCAAAGCGAGTAGCCATTTTTATAGACAATAGCAATGTTTTCCATCATATTCACGATATAAGAAAAACCGATAAAAATTGGGTCTGTTTATATAATCCATTAATACTATCTAAAAAATTAACTGGAAATAGAAATCTTGTATATATTGGATTTTACTGTGTTCGTCCTCCGTCATATTTATTAAGCGGCGACCGAAAAGAACAAAAAAGATATAATCTAACTCAAAGATATTATGGCATAATTGAAAAATTGCCTAATGTTTCAATTAAATTTGGAGACTTAAGGGGAACCAAGGGGCAACTCCAAGAAAAAAATTTAGATACCCAATTGGCAACAGATATGGTCACTATGGCAGCTCTTGATAAATATGATGTGGCTATTCTTGTATCAAATGACGGGGATTACAAAAGCGCTATTGAAAATACTAAACTATTTAATAAAAAAATAGAAAATCTATTTTTTAAGGGAAGCTTATCTATGGCTATAGATGGTAAGTGTGATATTAAAAGACGCGCTCGTCGTTCCTTTTTTGTAAAAATGGATGGTTTAGATGATGCTTAAGAAAAACTGCGAGTAGCGGAAGTGAAAAAATGTCATCAGCTCTATTTTTCTTTCTTCTAACAACAACCCAAAAACCCATCGCTGGGTTTTTTAATTTAGAGAATTGGGATAAGATGAAACAAAGCAAAACAATAAAATAAGAAATAGAAAAAATGTCTTCAAAAATATTCTCTGGCGCGGTTATTGGATTAGACACTCAAATCATTGAAATAGAATCGGATATTTCCTACGGATTAAGGAGTTTTGAGATTGTTGGTCTCCCAGACAAAGCGGTCGAAGAATCAAAAGAAAGAATAAAATCGGCCATAAAGTCCTGCGGGCTTCGTCCTCCCTTTTCTAAACCGGAAAGAATCTTGATTAATCTGGCCCCCGCTGATTTGAAAAAAGAGGGCTCTCTTTACGACCTGCCAATCGCCCTTGCTTACCTTGTGAAAAGCACGCAAATCAATACAGGTTGCCAAGGGAAAATATTTGCCGGAGAATTATCGTTAGACGGAACGTTGCGCCCAATTAAAGGAGCGCTTTCTCTTGCGCTTGAAGCCAATAAAAAAGGATTCTCTGAAATAATACTGCCAATGGAAAATATCAAAGAAGCGGTTCTCTGCCAGATTAACACCAGAGAAAATAATCTAAAGATAATCGGGGTTGATTCCTTGCAAACGGCGATAAATTATCTTGAAGGAAAAATAAGTATTGAGCCGGCGATGCTGGATATAAAGGGAATAATTAAAGATGACGACTATAGAATAGGGTTAGATTGGGTCAAGGGGCAAGAGCACGCTAAAAGAGCATTAATTATTGCCGCTGCCGGGGCCCACAACCTCCTGCTCATCGGGCCCCCGGGCGGAGGGAAAAGTTTGCTGGCAAAATCATTGCCCTCAATCCTACCCGGTTTATCTCCAGAAGAAATGCTTGAACTCACTAAAATATACAGCATTTCCGGACTGCTCTCAAAAGAGGAGCCGATTATAACAAAGAGGCCTTTTCGCGCCGCCCACCATACCGCTTCCAAGGTTTCAATAATCGGCGGGGGCAATCCGATTCGTCCGGGCGAAATTACCCTTGCCCATAGGGGAATTTTATTCTTAGACGAGTTCCCGGAGTTTAACAGAGATGTTTTAGAGGCCCTTAGACAACCACTGGAAGACGGAACCATAACCGTAATGAGAGCGGTTCAAAGAATAACTTTTCCTTGCCATTTCAGTTTAATTGCGGCTGCTAATCCCTGCCCTTGCGGACATTTGAACGACCCGAATCATTCTTGCTCTTGCACCCCGTCTCAAATAGCAAAATACAAACGCAAGCTTTCCGGGCCAATCGTTGACAGAATTGATATGGTAGTGGAATTGCCTCAAGTGGAATTCGAAAAGCTCACCGCTCCCAGCAGTAATCAAGAAACAATTGAAGCAAAGGGGGAGATAGAAAAAGCGAGAAAAATTCAGTATGAGCGTTTTCAAGAGAATCAGATGATGACCAACAGCGAAATGGAAATACCGGAAATAAAAAAGTACTGCCAAATCAATTCATCGGCAAACAACATTCTCCGGAGCTATGTTAACTCCGGCAAGCTCTCTGCTCGGGGTTATCATCGGGTATTAAAAATAGCCCGCACTATTGCGGACTTAGCAAAGACAGAAGAAATTACTCTTGAAAATTTGCATGAGGCATTGATGTATCGCCTCGCCGAATCCTCTTGTTAATGCCAACTATTTAACGCCAATTTCGCAAACGGATTTACCGCGCCTCGCACGTCAAAATGAAGATGACATCCGCCCGACCCGGCAGGGATAGTATGCCCGGTATGGCCGATATATCCGATTATTTGCCCTTGAGAAACTTTTTGTCCTGCGGAAACGGCAATCTTGGACATATGTCCATAATAAGTAACCACTCCGTTAGGATGTAAAATCCTTACATAATTACCTCCTTGGCTGTCCCAACCGGTTCTCTGAATCTGTCCTTGAGCTGCCGCATAAATTGGGGACCCGCATTCTCCGGTCGCAAAATCAATCGCATTATACCAATGAAGCCCTTGAGTTATCCTCCACGGAGAAGGCACCGGAACAATAAAATATGAATTTGGTATGGCAGTAGCAGCGGATGCTGAATATGTCTTTTTTAATGCCGGCTTTGTCCCTCCGGGAATAACCAAAATATCTCCCACAACAATTGCCCCGTTCTCCGACAAATTGTTAAAAACAACGATTTTATCTTGCGATGCTTTATAATCTCTGGCTATCTCGCTTATTGTGTCCCCATTCTGAACAATATGCATAGCGCCTGTCACGGGTAAAATAATCAATGTTTTGTCAACCGTAAGAACTGATTGCATGGTCAAATTATTTGCCCAAAGTATGGTTTCCGCGCTAATATCAAATTGTAAGGCAATACTCTTTATTGTATCGCCTGATTGGATAATATACTCTTCAACCCCTGTTTCATCATGGCTTGCCCCGCCGCCTGCTCCCAATGACGCCAATGCCTTATAATCCAAAACACTGGATGCGGAGATGGCCAATAAGCTGTTGTCTTGGACGGAAAACAAATCGGGATACTGCTTTTTCTCCTCTCCTTGGCAAAGAGTAGAACAGGAAGATTGCGAGGGATTCTCTTCGTTGGAAATGGTTGGCATAACAACCGAAAAATCCTTACTGCCGGCATTGGCAATAAAGATTGCTATGAGAAATAAAAATAAGAAAAAACAGGGCTTAATAAATTTCTTAAGCCAAAAGGGAAAATTTAAAATTTTTATGCGCGTAGGAATAGTTTTGAAAAGGCAACTGAATCGTTGATTCAGCTACCGTCTATTATCTAAACTATCAAATCCGTCTAATTATCATTAAATCCCAAAAAGCCAACTTAGTCAAGCTTTTTATCCACAAAAATGGATTTGTGCTCAAAACAAACAATAAAGTCCCTTTTGAAAAACAGCGGCGTTTCTCCGTCCAAAAAGCTGGGACAAAATTTTTTAATGGATTCAAAAATTATTGAGAAAATAATTGAATCGGCTGACTTGAATAATCAAGATACCGTATTAGAAATCGGCCCCGGGCTTGGCTGCCTCACTCAAGCATTGGCGCAAAAAGCAAAAAAAGTGATAGCCATAGAAAAGGATAAGCAGTTAGCGCAAGCGCTAAAAAGAAATTTAGAAGAGCGCAATAATGTGGAGATTGTCGAGGAAGATATACTCAAGATAAAAATCGTAAATCCAAATGTCAAAAGTCAAATCAAATCTCAAATCCAAATAATTGATAGATACAAGGTGGTGGCGAATCTGCCATACAATATCGCTCTGCCTGTAATAAGGAAGTTTATAGAAGCGACTATTCCTCCGCAATTAATGATTCTAATGATTCAGAAAGAAGTGGCGCAAAAAATATGCGGGGAAAAATCAAGTTTGCCGAAAATTGCTGTTGAGCTGTTCGCCAAGCCGGAAATTTTATTCTTTGTTCCCAAAGAATCTTTTTTCCCGACTCCCAAGGTTGACGGCGCAGTAATCAAAATTTCCGAAATACAAAAAAATATTCCTGCAATAGACGAAAAGCTATTTTTCAAAATCGTAAAAGCCGGATTCTCCCACCCCAGGAAAACAATCTTAAACAATTTATCAAAAGAGCTGAATGTTCCAAGAGAGGATACGATTAAATGGCTGGAAAAAACAAATATTTCCTGCCAAAAAAGGCCCGAGGCCATCAACTTGCAAGAGTGGATAAATCTTGTTGATGGTTTTGATTTTTAATTTGTGATAAAATTAGCAAATAACTAAAAGTAAAGATGAAGATAAAAAATTTCCTTATCGCATCAAAGCAGAAAATTACACTTTGGCTGATTTTTGCCCTTACAATGGCACTTGTCCCAACTCATCCGGTAAGGGCGCAATTTGGCATTGAGATATTGACCGCTCCTTTTGTTTTTCTGGCAAAATTCGGAATGATGCTGTTAATCGCTTTACCTGTATCTTTTCTCTGCCTCTATATGGCGCAAATATTTTTGACTTGGACCTCTGACCCTGCCTTAGTCGGAGGAATCACTCAAAATCCCTTTGTCCAAGCGGGCTGGACCACAGTCAGGGACTTTAGTAATCTCTTTTTTATTCTAATCATAGTGGCAATCGGAATTGCTACTGCCTTAAGAATAAAGCAATACGAAGTGCGCAAAACCCTGCCTCGCTTGGTTGCGGTTGCTGTTTTAATAAATTTCTCGCCGGTTATTTGCGGAGTAGTGATAGATGCTGCCAATATTATCGCTAATTTCTTCTTCACTGCCGGAGGCGGCGGATTCAGCGAAGGGCTCAATCTTGCCAAACAATCATGGGAATGGTTAGCGTCATCATTTAGCAGTATTAGCGGTCTCTGGTCAGAAATCACAACGGGAAATCTTTTCTTTAAAATGATTTTCGCAACGGTCTTTAATCTTTTTGGAGCGTTCGTTTTGTTCCTTATGGGCGCACTCTTCCTGGTCAGAAATCTTGCTTTGTGGCTTTTGGTTATCTTGTCTCCTTTGGCGTTTTTAAGCGCCATATTGCCTGCTACCCAAAAATCTGTTTTCAATAAATGGCGAACCCAATTTATTAAATGGACTTTTGTGGGCGTTACCGGAGCATTTTTTCTTTATCTAAGCCAATTAATGATGCACATAGGCGTAACAAGTCTTCTTAACAACCATAAACCCGCGACCGAGGTATCTGCCGGAGGCGGGAACATAATAACTAATTTGATGGTAATGTCCGTGCCTTTCATCTTCCTAATAATCGGGTATTTTGCCACTATCAAAAGCTCGGGAATGGGCGCCAGCGCCATTACCAATTTGGCTGGAAAGGGTCTTGACTTTGGGAAGAAGACGGCCGGAGGCATAGCAATAAACAGGTTGAAGAAAGACATAGGAGAACCTATAAAAAGTAGTTATGGAACCGCCAAAAGAGCTAAGCAGGAATTGACTAGTAGGATAATATCAGCTCGGCCAACCGATGCCGAGCGACAGGCGGAATGGGAACAATCTTCGGGTATAGCCAAAGCTGGCAAAGTTATCGCAAGAGCCGTGATTCCTTATAAAGCAAGGGAGCGCTGGAAAGCAACAGCGACAGCAAGAGTAGAAGAAGGAAATATGACTAAAGTGGATGCGACAAAAGAAGAGGCAGGTAAGAAAAAAACTGCGGAAGGCCGCCGGGCCGGATATCTTGAAGCCAAAAAACAGCGCGATAGAGAAAAACAACTCGGCTATATCCAATCAGCTATAGAGAAAGGGGAGTTGGATGGATATACAGACGAAGAGATAAAAGATGCTATGGGGCATGCCGGCCAAATCAATAAAAAGTTGGCAGAGGAAATAATGCAATCCGCTCCTAACTTGGCTCAACAAATTTATGATGATTATCATGCTGATAATCCGGAGATAATGGCTGAATACAACGACTTAAACACACAATTAACAACTGCTCGCGCTACCGGGAATCATCCGCTGATCGAAGAGTTAGAAAGACAAATGGACAGAGTTAAACAACCTGCGGATAGTAGAGGGTTATGGATGTCGCCCGAAGACATACAGCGCTATGGAACCCTCAATGCTCAAACCGGACAATATGAAAATGCCCTCGAGGCAAAAACCGTGCTTACCACAAAAGCAAAAGATGTTGGAAAATTCAGAAAAAATTATGTAAAAACAGAACAATTTATGAGGACTGTCCAAGATGCGGAGCATCAGGGCAAAAACGCTTGGAGTGGAAATAATTTATCAAAAATGGCAGAAGAATATGGCACACCCGCCGTTGATTTGTACAATCATACTTCCGATAAGATAAATCAACAAGGAAACTGGATGCATGAAATAGTGCCGGGCCAAGAGCATCATATAAGAAGATATATTCATAATAATCCCGGGGCTATCGCGGCCGGATATAGAGAACCGGCAGAACCAATCCCTTTTGATTATGGATAATTATGAAGGGAATTAAAAAAAATAATAAAATTAAAATAATAACGGGGACTGTCCAAAAGGACTGTCCCCGTTCAATTTTCGCTTACTTATTCTTTCGAGAATTCAAGCCACCTCTTGCGTCTGTCTTTGGGTCTGGAGTAATTGCTGATTGCAATAACTTCATGAGAAGGGCGGGGATTGCCCCCATTGCTCCTTGGCCTCCTTGCATTGACGGGGCAAGACCCAATGCCCACGCTCCGCCATGTTTGCAAATAGTATCTACGAGCTCAAACATTAGGGCTGTTTGCATCGCCCCATCTTCGCTGTCCATTCCTGCGTCTTGAAGTTTTTTCTTCATATCAAGCACTGGCCCGATCCGACCCGCGCTCTCCTGAAGGGCCTGGTACAAAGCAGCTTCGGCGTTGAGCTTTTCAACTCGCACCTTCTCAATTGCCGCTTCTTGTTCTTTGGCAAGTTTAAGAGCTCCAGTGAAGACGCCCGTGATCTTGATAATGCCCCGATCCTTGGCCTCTCGGTTGATAAGCTTAACGAGGTCTTTGGCAATGCCCTCATAGAGTTTGGGTAGCGACGTAATTCTCTCAATCTCGTTTTCCAACTCCTCTAAAACCGGATTGGAAATGTCGACTTTTCTGTCGCCATACTGCTCCATTTCTTTCTTAATCCTATCGGCCACCTCTTTTAATAAAGGCAACCGCTTCTCTGTCGTTTCGCCTGCTTCAGCGATACGATCCAAAAGGTTGTCGCCAAGCATTCCTCTTTCGGTCGCATCAGATACAGATAGTGTTTGAATGTATCTAGCAACTATAGAGTTAAGCTTATTCCGGAGCCACTCTTCCCAATCCGACTCGCCATACTCTGCGTTGACGATGTCTGTAAACCTGGAGCCCAAGTTCAGGGTGACCCTATAATCCCGCAAATAGATCACGCCTGTGTGGAGCTGAAACTTCGGTAGCTCGTCTTTAGGCAAAAGGATCAACGGGAGCACCCTTTCATAGGGAGCGGATATCTTGCCGATTGTGTCAACAAGAGGAATCGTGAGATGGAATCCCGGGGGCAAAAGTTTTCGTCTTTTCCCGAATCGCAGAAGAATCCAAATTTCCGGCTCCGGAACGATTTTGGCACCAAGACAAACAACTCCGCCACCCAGAAACACAATACCCAAAATACCCCACATCCAGCTGATTGCGAAAAGCCCCAATATGAACAACAACAAACCAATGACAACACTGAACCAGCCAATGTTCTTGAAAACCCTCCTCAACAACTCAATGCCAGATGAACCCGTTGAGCTCATCGGAGAATTTCCTTTCCGAAGCTCTTCTAATATCCGTCGCCTCTTTCTGAAACTACTCATCTCGCTCATCTCCTTGCATTTCTTTTTTTATTCTTTTGTTAGGGTACTGTGTAGAAACGGAGAATTCCGATAACTCTCCTTTGTTTCTTGTGCTCATATTATACCAATAAACACTTACTCTGTCAATGTTTTAAAAAGTTTAAAAGACACACCGGCTCCCTGTTGATTTCTTTCTCTTAATTGCTGTGTTAAAATGGAATATAGTAAATTATTATGATAAAATTAGTAAACTAAATATTTATGGAAGAACTATCCAGAGATGAGCTTTGGGCAATTTATAATACCCTGCCCGACGCATTAAAAGACGCTATATTTTCAGAAGACACAGCTGAAGCTATTTTTAATATTTGCAAATTATACGAGATAGATAAGAACTCCGAAGTTGCGAAAATAGTTGGGAAAATTCTGATGGGCCTTTTGCCTCCGGAATTCCTGAAAGACACGCTTCAAGAGAAAACAGGAATCAGCGAAGACATTGCCAAGAAAGCGACAATGGAAATAGAACATTTCATCTTAAATCCGGTCAAGAAAGAATTAGACGCTTTGTATGAAGAAATAGAAGGAAAAAAGGAGGAGTCAGCAGGCGACACAAAAGAACAATCCGCTGAAGAACCAAAAAAAGAAGATACTTACAGAGAACCCTTAGAATAATTTTCAATTTCTTTTTGCGACTTTCAACTTTTAACTTGCGGCGTATGGAGTATCCCTTACCACAATTTTTATCAATAAAACCAAAGGTTGCCGGACCCCTTAATTTGATGCAGTTGCTCTATGTCGTGGGCGGAGCAATAGTGGCAGTTATTTTCTACTTTACCGCCTCTCTCACTACCTTTGTTATAGCGGGCATTCCGATTATGGTAGTCGCTTTGATTTTGGCTTTCGGCAAAAGAAAAGGGTTCCCGATTCCCACCATAATAGGCCGTTCTTTCGTGTTTATTTTTGCCAGTAAAAAATATCTCTGGAAAAAAGTGGACACTCCAACAATCGTGCTTCCAAAAGCGGTCAAGGCAAAGCCCAAAGAGTTGCAAGACGACAAAACAATAAGCTTAAAAATTTCCGGACCAAGCCGTCTAAAAGAAATCGGACAATTAATTGAAATTCATCCCAAATAAATCTTTATATTATGAATCTTTCAGCCCAACAATTCCTACCCATAGAACAGATTAAAGAGGGTATTATGATATTAAAAGACCACAGTTTAAGGGGCGTAATGATGGCCTCCTCTCTTAATTTCGCCCTGAAGGCAACCGATGAGCAGGAGGCAATCATCTACCAATTCCAGACATTTTTAAATGCCTTGGATTTCTCCTGCCAAATCTTTATCACTTCAAGAAAAGTGAATATTACCGGCTATCTGGAAAAACTAAAAGAAGTTGAGGGAAAACACAAAAACGAACTGATGGCAACCCAGACCAGAGAATACCGGAAATTTATTGAAAAAATAGTAGCCGGGGGAGCCATTATGAATAAAAGTTTCTATATAATCGTGCCTTTTTATCTTTCGGAAATGTACGGAGGCGCCACCAAGGGAGGGATACTCACCTTAAAGTCGATTCCAACTTTAACCGAAGAAATGTTCCAAAGAGCAAAATCCCAACTTTACCAAAGAATGGAATTTTTATCTTTAGGGCTGAGAAGGTGCGGAGTTTGGAGCGTTGCCTTGCAAAGTGAAGAACTGATAGAACTTTTCTGGAGTATGTCCCATCCCAAAGAATCGTCTATCGGTTATTACCCGCAAATCCCGCCCGAATTAATACAATAATAATTTAAATGAAATTTCCTTCTTTAAGTGAATTATTAGGGAAAAAGACGGCCTATGAAGCCGGCGCGGAACCGCAAGCAATGAATTTGCTTGATTTTATCGCTCCGCCGGCCATAACAATCGGGTCGGACTATTTTCAAATCGGAGAGAAATTCGCCAAATCCTATTTTATCTTTTCTTATCCAAGATATTTAAGCACCGGGTGGCTGGCGCCGATTATAAATCTGGATATTCCCTTGGATATTTCTATCTTTTTTCATCCGATTGATACCGGGCTTATTTTGAAAAAATTAAGCAAAAAAGTTACCGAGGTCCAATCCGAGATTATGGAAAAAGAAGAAAAAGGGCTAATCAGGGACCCGGTTTTGGAAACTGCCTACAAAGATATTGAAGTGTTAAGAGACCGACTTCAGACAGCGCAAGAAAGAATGTTCAGGGTAGGGCTTTATCTAACGATATATGCCGATGATAGAAAAGAATTAGAAAAAATAGAAGGCACGGTCCGTTCAATTCTTGAATCAAAATTGGTTTATATAAAACCGGCCCTTTATCAGCAGGATAGAGCAATGGTTTCCGCATATCCCGCAGGCATAGACCGGCTCCAGGTTCATACCTCAATAAACACCAGCCCGCTTTCCACTATTTTCCCCTTCGTATCTTTTGATTTAAGCTCCAATGAAGGAATTCTTTACGGAATCAACCAACACAACAGCTCTCTCGTATTGTTTGATAGGTTTAGTTTGGAGAATGCGAACTCGGTCGTTTTCGGAAAATCCGGCGGAGGAAAGTCGTACGCAATCAAGTTAGAGATATTGCGGTCTTTGATGCTTGGCGTTGAGGCAATCATAATTGACCCGGAAAACGAGTATAAATTTCTTTCTAACGCAGTGGGCGGAAAATTCTATAACATCTCTTTGGCGTCGGAAAGCCACATCAATCCCTTTGACCTACCTGAACCATTGGAGGACGAGGACCCAAAAGATGTCTTACGTTCCAATATTATCAATTTGGTCGGGCTTATGAGAATAATGCTCGGCGGACTTGATGCTGAAGAAGATTCCATTATCGACCAAGCCATCAATGAAACATATGCTGCCCGCGACATTACCGCAAGCACAGACCCGGCTTTATGGAAAGAAAGAGTGCCTTTGCTTTCTGATTTAGAGTCCGTGCTGGAAACAATGGAAGGCGCTGAATCACTGGTCAAGCGATTAAGGAAATTCACCAAGGGAGTTTATTCAGGATTCTTTAATTATCCAACTAATATAACAATGGACAACGCCTTAGTGGTTTTCGGCATCAAAAATCTTGAAACGGAATTGAGGCCGTTAGCAATGTTTATTGTTATGCGTTACATCTGGAATGCCATCAAAGAAAACTTGAAAAAAAGAATTTTGGTAATCGATGAAGCATGGTGGCTGATGCAGACGGAAGACAGCGCTTCTTTTCTCTTCGGCATCGTGAAAAGAGGGAGAAAATACTGGCTTGGCACAACCACTATCACGCAGGATGTAAATGACTTTATGAAATCAGAGTATGGCCAGCCCATTATCACTAATTCTTCTTTGCAATTATTAATGAAGCAGTCGCCGGCCACCATTGAAGTCGTGAAAGAAACTTTTAATCTTACCGACCAGGAAAAATATTTGCTTTTGGAAGCGCCTATCGGCGAAGGCATATTTTTTGCCGGTGAAAAACATGTTTCTATCAGAGTGGTCGCTTCTTACACAGAGGACCAAATTATCACAACCGCACCCGAAGAAATGGCTAAAATCAAAAAACTTAAAAAGATAAAAGAAAATGCCTAATGCTTTATCGGTAAAGGGCATAATGAAATTAATAATCGCTATTGTTTTGGATATCGCTACTTTAATTTGTTTGGCTTTTTATACCTTGGGAACGGAAGGAATATTCGTCGGTGAAATTCTTTCCTATGTTCCAAAAACATTAAGCTTAGTTTTTTTAGGAAACTGGAGCTTATCCGGTAAAAAAATAAATATGGGAAATAAAAAAGTCCTGCTAAAACTCATCCCCGGATTAGGCAATCTCCCTCTTAATACATTGAATCAATTAGGGGCTCTTCAAACAGATTAAAATAACTCATAATGGCTCGTTATAAAAAAACCATTCTTGCCATAGCGTTGATGTCCATAGCTGTTTTTTTATTGATATTACTCCATGGTTCTACAATTAACGCCGCTGAACTGGAAAATGAATATCCGAATATTCCGGGAGCCACTGCCCCGACCAGCACCGAAACTCCTTTGCCGCAGTTGTTCAAATATCTTTATAATCTCTCTATTATCTTGGCCGGAGTCATCGCTTTTCTTGTCACTGTCTGGGGAGGGCTAAGATATATTTTGGCCGGCCCGAAACCAGGCAAGCTGGCTGATGCCAGAGAACAAATCGGACTCGGGCTGGTGGGAATGCTGTTGATTTTTGCTTCATATATGATTGTTAATACCATAAATCCTGACTTCACAAAATTAACAATTATTCTGCCCGTTGATAGATTCACCGATTCTTTTGTCCCGTCCAACAATACTTCCAATCTGCCGAACATCGGACTTTTTGAAATTCCAGTCGGCTCAATAATTACCTCTGAATTCGGCGCTTCTTCTTTTTTGTCAACCACCAGTCCGGATATTGATTATGCCAATATCGAATGGCCGATAGCGACAACCAGCACCAGCACTTATAGCACTGATTTTCAGGGCGCTTTATTCGGCGCCCGATTAAGGCGAATACAGGAAGTTGCCAGCACCACTGTTCCGATAGCGAAAAAACTGCACGAATCGAGCCAAGAGCTCAAGAAACTCATAGACAAGTGCACTTGTCTATTTGGATGCAGTGGAAACTTGGGCCTATGCACGACCGACGAGGACTGCGGTTGCGACCAAGGGAATCTCTGCAGTGACGACACAAAGGAAAAAATAGATAAAAAAATGAACGCCACTAAGTTCTTAAGCAACGCTTTTGCGGCCTTTTTAAATCCCGATTCTCTGGTAGAAGATTATTACAACGATAACCAATCAGACATTGACGGATTGGACGATGATGAAATAAAAGACCTGATTCAAATGATGATTGAAGTGGAAAACAAAGGGGATTATAGCCCTGCTACTGATGCGCCTGAAAGGGATGTGGGAAGAAATCTTTTAGAAATGATGGCTTTTTTAAATGAAATGAAAAAAATGAAAAGAATGCTTAATCCCTATGACCAGGATATGGGTTATTTAAGTTTACTGACTTTCGCCGAGGCCACTACTCTGGAGACAAGCGCAGAAATGGATTCAACTATCTATGATTATTATGCTCTCTTTACCAGCGGTCCGGAAAAAATAGATGTTAAAAATGACCCGGCTACTTTTTACTCCGCCGCCGCCTTGCCTTATCCATATGGCGAACCCGGTACCCAACCATACAATCAAGACATCCCGGAGCCCGATTTTTTGCCTTATTTAAATGACCAAAAATCACCTTATCCAGACAACACTGTCTTTGCAGCCGACTCCTTTATCCCGCCGAATGTACAAATTAATTATGATACGCCCCCGACCACGGGCGGAGTTTGCAATTACATTGTAGAAATCCCTATTGGCAGGGCTTTGGATGAAGCCATCAAACTTACTCAGGCAATCAATAAAGAATTGCTTAATATCTTTATTAAAGGACATTTGGAAATAATCGGCGCCAATATGTTAACAAAGGTGGCGGAAAAAATTAAGGACTTGGAGTGCTCGGATGGCTGTATCCAGCCAAGCTGTGTCACCAGTGATATCCTCCCCCCTGTTTGTATCCCACCGTTTATATGTATCGGCACTCCTGCAACGATATTATTGCATGGGAGCACTCAAGTCGCTCTGTTTCTTATTGAGTTGACAACAATTCCGGGTATGGGTTTAGCCATAGATAGTATTGAAACTTCCTTTAAAAAAATCGATTCTCAAGAGCCGATTGTCAAAGATTATGTCTGCACTGACAAAGATGGAAATTGCCGAAATCAAGACGGCACAATGCAAAATGACAAAATAGAAGAAAAAGAGTATACTTTAAAAGAGAAACTCATCCAAGTTCAGTTATTATTGGATAGAGCAAGAGAATTAACCGGGCAAAAAGAGGAAGAAAGCGTTTACGAAATTCTATTAGAAGACCTGATTGCTCTCGGCTATGATGAATATGAAGATTCTCTGACATATATAACAACTATTGACGCAATCGAGAGGATAGACCTTCAAAATTGCCATATATTATACGACACCATAGAGAAAATCGCGGGAAAATCATACTCTAAATCATTAATGAATTGCCGAGACGCCAAATTGTTAGACCTGCTTGACCTCCATAATCCTGAAATCTGCAGCCCTAATCCCTATCTTGACGCTAATTATTTCCTAAATCCGCAAGAAAGAAACCTCCGTCCTATCAGCTGTTATTGTTACGATGAAGACACTAACAAAAATTTCTACGACAAAATCCGCTTTCCGGAACTCTATCGAGATATCAGTGTTGATATTCCCGCCTTTGCGGCTGATATAAACGATTTAGATTTTGACGCGCTACAAAACCTGGCAAACCAATGGCAAAACGCAAGTATAACTTTTAACAATTTTTCCGGGTTCGGGAATAATTATTTCTGTTGTATTAAACAAGATGAATAACAAAAAAATAATAGGAGTTATATTGATAATCGGTTTATTTGTCATATTGCTTGGTGCGGGCTTGGTATTCGCCCAAAACAGCGGAGGGCCTCTGGAAGTGCAGTATCCTACTCTTGGAGGACAGCAAGGGCCTCAAAACACTGGGGTGCGCCTTACCACCTATATCAGATATGTTTATAACTTCGCCATTATCAGCGGAGGATTAGTCGCTTTATTGTCTTTGATTTATGGAGGTTTTCGGTTTTTAACTTCAGCCGGCAATCCGGCCGCCGCCACGGACGCGCGAGGACAAATCTTAGCCGGTTTTTTGGGACTGGTTGTAATTTTGGGCTCCTATATAGTACTCAACGAGCTGAATCCTGATTTAATATCTTTGCGGGTCCCCGGCGTGAGCAGAATGGGACAAGGGATAATATTATACAGCCAGGCAAATTGCGGAGGCCTCACTGACACCGATGCTGCTATGCCGGAAGTGGCGGAAATCCCGGACGACCTTTTATATAAGAAAATGAACAGCAGCGGGTCAGCCATTCTGGCAACACAAAACGGCAACAATGTTTTGCCTCTCTCTTTCTTCTCGTTCCAAAAAGCAGAAGAGCTGGTAATCCAGCTCTATCCAAACACAACATGCGAGGGTAATGCCATTGCATCAATAACAAATCTTGAGGCAGACCGATGTTTTTCAATGGGAGCCAATGTCCAGTGTATCAAACTTATTTGGAACATACCGGGTATTTGGGTATTTAACAAATTGACTCCTACTACCCCTACAGATCCGGGCGGAGCGGTTCCTAATCCGTTCCGCTTGCCTGATGGCTGGGAAGAAGGGGATGACTATATGGTCTTTCAGGGCAGTCAGGATGCCTTACCAAATACTTTTAGCGACAGAATTGTGGCGATGGCGATTGTTCCCAGTAAGTCCTTGGAAAAAAATTATGGAGTAATCGCCCATAATATTTCCGGTCCCATGCTCAAAGAAAAGGGTTGGGCCCACATCTATCTACCGGGGTGCGGAACTAATAATGATTGCCAGCAAAACGGAGATGTAACTCTGTATGGCCCGTTCAACGGAGAGTTTTCCCACATTTCCTCTTTAACAATATTCAATATGCCGAAAATCGGAGGTTCGGCCGGTTCAGTCAAGGTCTGCCGAAATGACGGATGCGAAGCGCAAGATGTGGGAGGCCAATGGAAAAAAGTTTTTAAAATTTATTCTCCTTTAGGCGTAGATAGCGAAACAACCGGTAACCTTGACGAGATAACCAGCACTTTTGGAGGTGAAGTGATTCCTTATAACCCGGGAAACGGCGTAGTATATGGGAAAAATCTTAAAAGAGAAACATGGGACAATGGCAACCCTATTGCGCTGGGACGAAATCAGGCCGATGGCGTATCGGCCATTGAAATAGATGAAGGAGCCCATTATTTAGTGCTCCTTTACGCAGAACATTTTGATGACTTTAAGAACATTAACAGCAATAACTCTGTTGACGCTGCCATTATCAATACCACTGTGTCTTCTTTGAGAATTATGAAGATGGACGGGCGGGTCGGCACCATTATTGCCATTAAAACCGGCGCTACTGATTAAACCGATTAAATCGGCTTGATAATAATTTTGCGATAAGGGTCTGCGCCGATGCTTTCGGTCTTGACATCGCTTCGGTCTTTCAGCTCCATATGAATAATTCTCCTTTCGTAAGCTGACATCGGATTCAGCTCTTTTTCTTGTTTGGAGAAGGCGACATCATCGGCATAACTTCTGGCCATATCTTTTAAATAGTCGAGTTTCTTTTTCTTATAATCATTGACATCCAAATCAATATAGAATTCTTCTTTGAGTTTTTTCCTTAAAAATTTATTGAGCAAGGCCTGAATCTCAAAAAGAGTCCGACCATTATCTCCAATCAGAATTTGCGGCTCTTCCATTTGAATTAAAACCGGCATCGAAGAGTCCGTTATTTCTTCAACCGCCACTTTTACCCCAAGGGTGGTCTTCTTAAAAAATTCCTCAACTGCTTTTTTGACTTTTTGGCTTAGTTTTCGTTCAAACATATTATTTTTTTGCTAAATAATATTTCTTTCTTATGAAAAATTGCTGGGTGGCCATAAATATCCCCGCCACCAGCAGATAAAGCCCAAGGGCAGCCGGAAGGTTCAGAAGGATAATTGTAATCAGAACCGGAAACAGGAACAGCATTTGTTTTTGGAACATATCCGCAAAACCCGATTTCTTTTTGGGCTGATTCTGATTTTTTTCTTTTTTCGGCATAGCAAATTTGCTTTGGAGAAAAAATGTTACGCCGACAATAATGGCTAAAAGTTTTGACGGGTCGTTCAGGTTAATACCGAGAAACATCGGATTAATTATTCCCGGCCGCTGGACGAAACTATAAAGATAAACGAAATTCTCTTCCTGTATCCCTTGCCAAAACATCCGGTAAAGAATGAACAAAATCGGCAATTGGATAAAAGTCACAAGAATTGCCGAGAAAGGATTGATTTTTTCAGTTTTATAAAGCTGCATCATTGCTTTTGCCTGTTCTTCCTTGTTGTTTTTGTATTTTGTTTGAATCTCTTTCAATCTGGGCTGTAAGGCCTGCATGGCCAGCTGGGACTTGCTCGCCTTATCCTGCAAGGGATATAAAATAATCCTGATAAGCAGGGTTAAGAGAATAATCGCTACCCCGAGATTGTGCCCCGGCAGATAATAACAAAGTAAAATTAACAGGTTAAACAGGGGCTGCCATAATATTACATGAAAAAAATTAGTAAAAGCATTCATCGGTTTTATTGCTCATTAATAATTCCTGATTTTAACAACAAATTATAAAGGGTTTCTTTTATGCTCTGAAAATCGGTTAGCTTGTCAATTCCGATTAAAGCGCTGATGATAATATCTTGCCCCGGTCTTATAACAAGGAGCATTTCTTTTACTGCTCCTCTTATCCTTCTTTTAATCAAATTCCTGTCTGTCGCTTTTGAAGCGACCTTCTTGCTCACCACAATTCCTATGCGCGAAACATTGGAATCATTCGCTGCGCATTTCAAGAATAAAAAATCCTTCCTAAATCCTTGACCCTTCTTATAAACTCTTTCGAAATCATTTTTCTTTTTAAGACGATGGATTTGGGGTAACATTTTAGACGCTAATTCTTTTTCTTCCTTTTTTTCTTCTCCTTTGCAAAACTTTCCGGCCGTCATTGGTCTGGGACCGCTTTAGAAAACCATGCTTTTTCTTTCTTTTCTTTTTATTTGGTTTATGGGTAATGGACATAGATTAACTTAATAATTCGTTTTTATGATTATTCAGTATATGGGCTATTCGTCTGTCAGTCAACCCATCCCCATCTTATCCCCCTTTTTTCAACATCCCCCTTTGATTTACGCGGAAAACCATTGATTTGCCTTTTAAAAAAAAATAGCATAGTATTAAGAATTGAGATTAACCTTTTTCTAATACCATGAATAAAGAAGAGCTTTGGCAAGCAATTCTATCCCAAATTCAGTTTAATATTTCTCAAGCAAACTTCAGCACTTGGTTTAAGAATACTTATATTCTTTCCAAAGATAATGGAACGATAATAATAGCCGTGCCAAATAATTTTTCAAAAGAATGGTTGGAAAAGAAATACAATAAACTGATTTTGAATGGATTGGAAGAATCGGGCGAAAGGGTCAAGGCGATAGAATATAAAATAATAAATGTCCCTGCTCCCCGGATGTCAAAAACGTCTACCAAGGTTAAGGCGACAGCCGTAAACCAGTTAGAATTAGAGGAATTGACTCTTGATAAATACACCAATCTTAATCCCAAATATACTTTTGATAATTTCGTAGTCGGCCCGTTTAATGAATTGGCTCATGCGGCGGGGTGGGCGGTAAGTCAAAAACCGGGCTTAGTATATAATCCGTTTTTTGTTTATGGAGGAGTCGGACTTGGCAAAACTCATCTTTTACAGGCGATAGGAAACAAAATTGGCGGACAATTTGCTAAAAAGAAAATTAAATATGTGCCTTCTGAAAAATTCATATCCGGTATTATCAGTTCGATAAAGGACCAAACTATCGAAAATTTCAAAAACACTTACCGGGACTTTGATGTGCTGATAATTGACGATATTCAGTTTTTGGCGGGCAAAGAAAAGACCCAAGAAGAATTTTTCCATCTTTTCAATGTTTTATATGAAACCAATAAACAAATTATTCTTTCGTCTGACCGTCCCCCTAAAGCGATTTCCGCTCTGGAAGAGCGATTGCGCTCAAGATTCGAAGGCGGCATGATAACAGACATCGGAACCCCTGATTTTGAAAGCAGAATCGCCATCCTAAAACAAAAAACGCAAGAGAAAAAAGCGGGCATCAATGAAGAGGTTTTGGGATACATTGCTTCAAACATCCAAAGGAATGTGAGGGAATTGGAGGGGGCGTTAAAGACCTTGGCTGCTTGGGAACAGCTTCACAATCAAGACATCAATCTTGAGTTGGCAAAAAAGGTTTTAAAAAAAACGATTAACCCTCAGCCAAAGGGGCTTAATTGTCAGAAAATAATTGCGAGCGTAGCTGAATTTTACAGCCTAAGGGACAAAGATTTATTTGTAAACTCAAGGAAAAAAGAAATCGTAAAACCCCGACAGATAGCGATGTATTTTTTAAGGGAAGAGTTAAAAAGCTCTTTCCCGTTTATTGGTAAAAAATTCGGAGGAAAGGACCACACTACGGCTATTTATGCCTGTGAAAAAATTTCAAAAGGAATCATAGACAACGAACAGTTGGCAGAGGAAATAAGAATCATTAAAGAAAAAATTTACGCTTATTAAAGATGTTCGGGGTGTGAAAAACCTGTTAAAAAACACTGAATATCTATGAGGATAACATAGGGATAATACGGGGACAAAACAAGGCCCCCAAAAACCCAAAAAATTATCCAAATCTAATTAAGAGGTTATCAACCAATCCATCAACTATGTTATTAACTTTTTCTCCCCAAAACCAGCCCTTGTAAAACCTAAAAAAACAATTAAAATAAACCCGAAAACTCGACACATAATAATAACAATAATTAATATATTAATTAAATAAATAATTATAAATAATTAAAGAAAAAATATGAAAATAATAATACTCAAAGAAAAGTTAGCCAAAGGTCTAAGCATCGTCGAGAAAATAACCGGAAGGAATCTTACTCTTCCGATTCTCAATAATGTTTTGATTTCTGCCGAAGATAATTCCTTGAAAATTTCAACCACTGATTTGGAGTTGGGAATTAGTTATTGGGGACTTGCCAAGGTTGAGGAAAAAGGGGAAATAACTATTCCGGTAAGAACCCTTTCCGGTTTTGTCTCTCTGCTCGGAGAGGAAAAAGTGACCATAGAGAGTAAAGAAAAAACTCTTCATTTGAAAGGGGAAAACTATAAAACCCAAATAAAAGGGCTTGATGCAAAAGATTTTCCAATTATTCCGGAAGTCATCTCAGATAAGTGGATTGAGTTTGACGCAATTACTTTCTGCAAAGGGGTGATGCAGGTAATGGATTTCTGCGCTCTTACTCAAGTTAGACCCGAACTTTCAGGATTGTATTTTTCTTTCCAAAAAAATTCGGCTAAAATTGTGGCCACTGATAGCTTCCGTTTGGCGGAAAAAACCGTTGCTTTAGACGGGAAAACGCAAGGAATAGAAGGTTCTCAGTCGTTCATTTTGCCGAGAAAAGCTGCCAGAGAATTGGTTAATATCTTTTCAGAGCACAACGGGAAAATTAAATTTTACCTATCTCCCAGTCAGGTTATGGTTGAAAGTTATATCGATGAGACCAAAAATCCCCAAGCGCGCTTGGTCTCTCGCCTGATTGAAGGCGAATATCCGGATTACGAAGCGGTGATACCAAAAGAGTTTAAGACCCGATTAACTGTTTCCAAAGAAGAATTTTTAAGCCAAATTAAAATTGCCAGCTTGTTCAGCGGAAGAACTAATGAGGTAAAATTGACGATAAGCCCCAAAAAGGGAAATGTTTTAATATCTTCACAAAGCGTTGACTTAGGGGAAACAGAATCCAAAATGGCGATAGACGCTCAAGGAGAGGATTTGGAGATAAGCTTCAATTACAAATTTTTGGCCGAAGGATTAAATCAAATGAAGTCAGAAAAAATCGTTCTTGAGCTTAATGGTCAAGATGGTCCCGGACTTTTGAAGCCGGGGGACGACCCAAGCTATGTTTATGTGATAATGCCCATTAAGGCGTCTTAATGTTTGAGCCGATATCAAGAATCATAAACAAGAGAGCCGACAAATTCTCTTTTAAAAGGGAAATTTTAGCAGTAGAAATTTGCCAAGTATGGCCAAGGGTCATGGAGCGATTATTTGGTAAAGAAGTGGCTGGTTCCACTCAAGCCCTGTCTTTTAGAGATGGGGCTTTAGTCGTAAGGGTCCAGAATTCAGTATTAATACAAGAGCTTCAGTTAGAAAATGAAAATATAATTGCCTCTCTTAATAGAGAGGCAGGCAAAAGAGTTCTTCGGAAAGTTATTTACAAAATATGAAGCCGCAGAATTAATAATCAGTAATTATTAATAATTGATAGGGCTTGCTGAAAAAAATTGTGCCAAATTGGTCCGGCCATCACGACCCCGGGCTCTTTTGCTATAGCGCTGTTGTCATTATTTCCCGTCCAAACGCCTGCCGCTAAATAAGGAGCATAGCCAATAGTCCAAGCATCGCGGTATTGGTCGGTTGTTCCTGTCTTTGCCGCAATTTCGTAACCGGGAAAATAAAGAAGCGAGTGCGCTCCGAACATCGGGGTGCGGGCAACATTATCAGAAAGAATACTGGTTATCATCTGACAGATTTCTTCGCTCATAACCCTCCTTGAGGCGCTTTTATTTTCTTCAATAATAGTTCCTTCACCATCCTCTATTTTTAATATCGCGGTCGGCTGAACCCGTAAGCCGTTATTGGCAAAGACCCCGTAAGCGGAAACCATATCTATTAGTTTTACCTCTCCTGAGCCCAAAACCAACGAGGGACCGTAAAAACTCGCGCCTTCATTAAGAGTTGTAATACCCATATCGTGGGCAGTGGTTATTGTGTCGGCGATGCCGGCCGCTAACAATACTTTTATTGACGGGATGTTTAATGATTGAGACAGCGCCTGCCTAAGAGTAACTGCGCCCCGGTATAGGTCGTCATAATTTTCCGGGATATAATCTTCGTTCCCCCATTTGCCGAAATTTGTTTTTTCATCAATCACGATATCGTTAGGGGTGTAGCCCTTTTCAAAAGCAGTAGCATAAGCAAACGGCTTAAAAGCAGAGCCGGGTTGTTGTCCTTCTCCGTAGGTTGCCACATTAACTTTTGGCTCAAATTTACAATTAAGTCCCGGGGTGCATCCTTCGGGAAAGGACTCTCCAAAATAATCTTTTGACCCGACCATTGCCATTATTTCTCCGTTTTTAGGGTTTATTGCCACCAGGGCAGCGTTATACGACCGATAAGATTCGTTTACTTTTTCCCCTTCTTTGACTGCTTTTTCAGCCGCTTCCTGCAAACTTAAATCAAGAGTGGTGTAGACCTTTAGGCCATGTTCTTTAAGGAACTCGCCTCCATATTTTTGGTACAGATAATTCTCTACATAAAGAATAAAATGAGGAGCATTTTTAAAAGCGGAGTCAAGACCGATAAATTCAATGGTTGTCTGGACTGCCTCGCTGTAGACTTCTTCTGAAATGTATTTTTCTTCCAACATTCTTTTCAGGATAAAATCTTTTCTTTTTAAAAGTGCGTCTTGATGTTCTCCATAAGGATAGTAATAGCTTGGCGCTTGAATGAGTGAAGCAATAACAGCCGCTTCCGGCAGAGAAATATCCTGAATCGATTTTCCAAAAAAAGTGCGGCTCGCCTCGCCTATGCCGTAAATATTGGGACCGAATGGAATTTGGTTTAAATACCACTCTAAAATTTGGTCTTTAGAGTAACGTCTCTCAAGTTCTAAGGTGAGAACCAATTCTCGTATTTTTCTCTTAGCGCTTTTTTCCAATGATAAAAACGTTGAACGGATAAGCTGTTGGCTTATAGTAGAGGCGCCTTGGGCCGGTTTTTTGAGTTTTAAATCAACAAGAATGGCTCTTGCGATTCCGGCAAAATCTACTCCATGGTGGTTATAAAAATTATCATCTTCAGCCGCCAAGACCGCTTTGACCAGATGGTCAGGCACATTATTTAAGGCCACAAGCTCTCTTTTTTCTTCTCCGTAAATTGTTCTTAATAATGTTTCACCTGTCCGGTCGTAAATCCGAGTGGGCATGATTTGTTCTCTTTCAGTAAAAACTTCAGGCCTTGGCAGGTCTTTGGCATAATAAATAAAAATGGATAGCCCGATGAAGATGATGATTAGGATGGAGAATAAAAAAATCCAACCTATTTTTTTCACAAGCCGTTTTAATCGAGAATTATCCTTATAAGTTTGGCGATGGTAAATCCTTGAGAACATCACAAGACAAAACCCCTGTTTGAAGACAGGGGTTTTGAGGGATTAAATTTCTTCTTCGTCAACGCTTTCTTCAGTTCCACCTTCTTCTGTTTTACTTTCCTCCGTGGTCTCTTCGTCTGTTGAGGTCTCGTCTCCCCCCAAGCCCTCTTCTGTCGACGGAGTTTCTTCTGTGTTTGCGTCATCTCCGCCTCCTAATTCTTCCTCTTCTTCCTCCTGATTAAGTAAGATTCCAATGCTTTTATCTTCGTATTCCATAGTTGATTAAACTTAATTTGTATTTAAAAATGAACGACCTTTTAATCGATAGGCTTATTATAGTTTTATCGAGACCTTTGTCAAGCTTTTTTCGGTAATCTTTTAGATTGGAGGAGATATCCGTAACAGATAGCTATCCCCAATGCGTCGGCCGCATCATCCGGCCTGGGTATTTTGTCTAAATTCAAAAGTTTTTTAACCATCTTTTGCATTTGCGCTTTTTGGGCCCGGCCATAGCCGACAATATTCATTTTAACCTCTAAAGGAGTGAATTCATAAACAGGGATTTTTTTTCTTGCTGCTGCCAACAACAGCACGCCTCGCGCTTGACTCACAGGAATGGCGGTTTTAGCATTTTTAAAGAAAAACAACCTTTCAATTACCAAAACCTCCGGGCTAAAGTCCTTTATCAATTTGTTGGTTTGATTAAAGATTTGGTTGAGTCGGTCTTGAGGGGAATCTTTGGGGAATGTTTTGATGCACCCGCAGGCGACAAAATCTATTCCTTTTTGGGATTTTCTAACAACCCCGTAGCCGGTTGTCGCTGTTCCGGGGTCTATTCCTAAAATAATCATAGGCAGAAGTTATAATTTTATATTTGAGTAAATTTCTTGGACATCATCGTTATCATCAAGGACCTCAAAGAGTTTTTTTAGAGAGGCCTTTTCTTTTTCATTAATATCCATCTCTTCTTTTGCCATCCATCCTAAATCAGCTGATTCTATATTAAGGCCTCGGTCTTCAAGCGTTTTTTTTGTGCCTTCCAAGTTCTCGGGCTTGGTGTAAATCTCCATAAAACCATTCCTCTTTTTGATATCATCAGCCCCTGCTTCAATCACTGCCATTTCTAAACCATTTTGCTCCGTGTTTTCGGGAATTTCTAAAATAATAACTCCCATATTCTCAAATTGCCATTTTACCGAACCTTCGCTCGCCAGTTTCGCATTATTGTGCAAAAGAAGTTGTTTTACTTCAGTGAGCGTCCGATTTCTGTTGCTGGTGATGCCGGTTATTATAAGGGCGCTTTTAGCGGGCCCATAGGCCTCAAAGCAGAATTCTTCCAATATTTCGCCCTGTAATTCGCCAATACCTTTTTTAATGGCTCGTTCAATATTGTCGTTCGGCATATTGGCCCTCTTCGCCTGTTCAATAGCGATTCTTAGGGTCGGATTCATGTCGGGGTCTTTATTTTTTTTGGCAGCGACCGAAACAACTCGAGATAATTTTGAAAAAGTCTGCGCCCGTTTTTTGTCTTCTGCTTCTTTGCCTCGTTTAATTGTCGCCCAATGGCTGTGCCCGCTCATAATTTAATCAATTATCATTAATAACTATAACCAATCATTGATATTTTATATTACTTGATTTTTTCCTTATTTTCAACCACGCTGCCGCAAAAATGGCTGAAATACAAGCAGAAGCGCCTATCCCGATTGCCAGCACGGGAACAAATTTTGAACCCTTATGATTTTTATCGGAAATATTAAGTCCTTTTTTGGGAACAATATTTTCGTTGGGGCTATTCTCTGATTTTGCCGTTCCCCCCGGATTTTGACTCGTTTTCCAATTGTTAGGGTCAGACCCTAACAATTGGCCGGGGTCGGCGGAGTAAGAACCAATTCTCTCCATGGTTTTTTTATTTTCATTATTTCCGGCGAACCACCCCAAAGAGCAGTCAATATCGTCAATAATCCGGCCGGAATTATCTAAAAGCGAAAGCCGTTTTCCCTGGTTGCTCAATCCGCCTTTGTATATAATATCAGCAATGATTTCCGGTATCGTAGAATCATCTGTCCGCTCGAGCAGGAAATATGATTTTGCTCCGATTACGCCTAATAACTTTATGCGCAGAGTTTCATCATTTGTCCGGATAGTCCAATTATCCAAATTAACAGGAGACTCATTGGGGTTATAAAGCTCAATCCATTCGTCATTATAGGAACTCTCCGTGCCCATCCAAGCGATTTCATTGATAACCACACAATCTTCCCCATAAGCGCGGGCAGGCAATACGATGAAAATAACCGCAGGTATTATCACGGCAAGAAATTTTTTTTTAAGATAAATTGGGGGATTATTTCTCAAAAAGATTTTTGTTTTTAGAAGGAGAAATTTTTAGATGTTCATAGGCCTTTTGCGTTGCCATTCTTCCTTTAGGAGTTCTTATAATTAATCCCAGTTGTAGCAGATAGGGCTCATAAACCTCTAAAATATTGTCCTGTTCCTCATTGGTTGAGGCGGCTAATGCTTGCAGGCCGACCGGACCCCCGTTAAACTTCCGTATTAGTATCTCGAGAATTTTTCTATCCTGCGGTTCTAACCCTAATTCGTCTATTTCTAAAGCCGACAATCCCAATTCAGTTATCTCTTTATTGATTTTTTTCATTCCTTCCACTTGAGCGAAATCGCGAATTCTTTTAAGGAGTCGATTAGCTATGCGGGGAGTGAACCTCGAACATTGGCCTATCAAAGTTGTTGCTTCTTCGTCTATCGCTACAGACAAAATGCGGGCAGACCTTTTGATAATTTTTTGAATATCATTCTCCGAATAAAAATTAACCTGAAAGGTGGCTCCGAATCGGTCTCTCAACGGAGAAGTAAGTAACCCAACTCTGGTCGTTGCCCCTATTAGCGTGAACGGGAGAAGGTCTATTTCTAAAGTTCTTGCCATAGGACCGGTGCCGGTTATTATTTGTAGATTGAAGTCCTCCATGGCCGGATAAATAATCTCTTCGCAAGTTTTATTCAAGCGATGAATTTCGTCAATAAAAAGAACATCTCTTTCAGAGAGCGAGGTTAGAATAGCGGCCAGGTCTCCCGGCCTTTGAATGGCCGGGCCGCTTACGATTCTTATGTTAGAGCCAATACTTTGAGCGACTAAGCGCGATAGAGTTGATTTTCCCAATCCGGGCCCTCCGCAAAAAAGAAGATGGTCAACCGCCTCTTTTCTTTCTTTGGCTGCCCGCAGGATAACCTGAATATTTCTTTTTATCCTCTCTTGCCCAACAAAATCATCCCATTGTTGAGGTCTTAGGGTTTGGTCCAACGTCTCTTCTTCTTTTGACGTAGCATTGTCAGGGGATAATTTCTTCTTTGGAGAGAGAGGGTGGGGGTTGACAATCATTTTATTGTTTGTTATAATAAAAGCAGTCCCTGGTTATTAGGGGTTTTTCTTAGCCCGGGTAAACTGGCTTCGGCTGGGTTATTCCTCAGAAAAATTCTGGTCTTTGTTGCTTACGAAGATATAATAGCCAGGGATTTAGTTTTCGCTGGCAACCCTTTCTATTTCTTCTATGGTGGTTATTTGTTCAAGAACCTTGATTATTCCGTCCTGGAACATCGTAATCATTCCGTTTTCGGCAATGATTTTTTTAATTTCAGGAACAGCCGGTCTTTTTACAATAAGAGATTCAAGCTCGTCGTTAATTAAAAATGCTTCAAATATTCCCTGACGTCCTTTATAGCCGGTGAAACTGCATTCTTTACATCCCTTGGGGGCTGCGATTTTTATCGGTTCTTGAATAACAAAATCGTCATTCTGGATATTTTCCATCGCTTTTTTTATTTTCTCTGCTTCCTCCGGGGTTGCCTCTCTTGTCTTGCCGCATTTTTTGCAAACTCTTCTCACTAACCTTTGGGCGATTACCATATTGATAGCCGGGCCGATATTGATAGGGTCGGCTCCCAATGATATTAAACGGGGGATAGCTCCGGCTGCATCATTTGTATGAAGAGTGGAGAAAACCAGATGGCCGGTGAGGGCTGCCTGAAGAGAGATTTTGGCTGTTTCTAAGTCCCTTATTTCTCCGACCAATATTACATCAGGGTCTTGTCTTACAATAGAACGCAGACCGCTGGCAAAATCATACCCGCGGCCGGGGTTTACTTCTGTTTGAGAAGTGCCGTCAAGACGATATTCAATAGGGTCTTCAATAGTAATAACTTTAATTTCCGGGTTTTGAATATATTTTAAAAAGGCATAAAGAGTTGTAGTTTTTCCGGACCCGGTAGGGCCGGTGACTATTATCATTCCATTGGGTTTTTTAATTTCTTTTCTGAATACTTCCAATAATTTTTTCCTTAAGCCAAGCTCTTCAATGCTTTTCAAACTTTCCGGGTTAAGGATTCTCATTACGATTGATTCCCCAAAGTCAGCCGGCAGAGCCGAGGTCCTAATTTCTATCTCCTGCTCCTTATCTGTTTTGGCTTGCATCACAACAGAAAAACTCCCATCTTGCGGTTTATCGTGGATATTTAATTTAAGGTTTCCCAGAAGTTTAATCCTAGACACCAGTAAGCGGTATGTTTCCCGGGATAAGAACATCACATCATGCAGCATACCGTCCAACCGTATCCGCAAGCGGACATCTTCTTCTCTTGGTTCAAGGTGTATATCAGAGGCAGACAAAGAAATTGCGCCCATTAAAACCACTTCAATAATTTTTGTAATTTCCTCTTTTATGTTTTTTTCTATTTCTTTTTTAAAATCAGGCACAGATTTTATGGCCTTTTGCATTTGCTCGACTATTTGAGGAGAGATGATGATTTTATCAGTGATTTTTACCATAAATGCTAAAAAATAATTTCCATTATCTTTTCTTTTACATTATTTATATTACCATTTTTTGCTTTGAATATAATACCCCTCCCCTTGGCCGCCCCCTCAAAGGCCTCAAGTATCTTGCTGCTGGAAAAGGGCTTGGAAGAATAAAAAACACCTTTCACGGGATTTTCATTGCTTTCGCTTTCCCACAGAAGAAGCAGAGAAGGCAATCGTAGGATATTGTTTGTAAGTCCTTTTAAAACAAAGCTTAAGTCCCTTGGATTAGCTCCGGACTCCTGAAAATCTTTTTTAGTCAGAGAGATTATGGGAAGCTGTTTTTCTTTGCGGAATTCAATTTTTTTCAAAGCGATTTCCAGAACATTAAGCTGTTGAGCGCTCCCGTTTTGCGCGAAAAATTTTAATAATTCTTTGTAGCGGATATTAGAAGTTATCAATTCAAAAATGCTGTCTGTTATTTCCTGATTACTGTCTCTGCTTTTGGAAAAAGCGATTATTCCGGCTAAAATCCAGGTTTTAATATTTTGGTCAGCCGGACCCGGGAATAATTCAAGTAGCTGATTGGATATCAAGGTCGTCGGCAAGTTTTCAGAAATTAGGTTTACATTGCCAAACCTGTTGTTTGTCGGTTGATTGTCTATATTCAATATCGGGGTCTGATAAAAAAGTTTAAAATTTTCTTCATAAAAATCCCCTAATTTTTCTAAATTTTCTATCCCCACTGTTATTAAAAGGTCTGATTCTGTTTTCGGCGATTCTTGAAAATCGTCAAACTTTATGTCGTTTTTGGTGATTTTATTGCCCTTCGGGCTTAAAAATATTTTGAGTATCTGGTTTTCTTTTTCATAGTATAGCTCGGAGATTTCTTTCCCTTTAACAGAGATGACAAACCGATTGGGATTAGCTGCTTGAGGGAACAGCGAAGCATAATTTTGAGGGATACTCCGGGGATGTAAATTTACAATTTTGTTTTTATTGTTTAAAGTATAAGAAAGAGAAACAGCCGATGCTAAAGAGTCAACGCCCGGATTTTGAGGGGTCAGTACCAAAATATTTTTAGCGTCATCAAGAAGCTTTTTTGCTTGGTATAATCCTTCAGTCATTAATTCAATCTATATTTTATCGGTCTAAAAGTCAATGGAAAAAAAGATAAGAACAAATAGTCCCGAAAGAACTATATCTTTGGCCAAGGGCGTTGCCAAAGATTGTTTAAAAAAGGGACCCAATCTTAACGGTCAAGCAATAATTTTTGCTTTATCCGGCGATTTGGGCAGCGGGAAAACAACTTTTGTTCAAGGTTTTGCCAAAGGGTTGGGGATAACAGAAAAAATTTTGAGTCCCACTTTCGTAATTTTGAAAAGATTCAAAATTGCTAAACCCAAAGACCAATCTGCCCGCATCGCCATTCGCCCAAGGCGGATTTCGGGCGGGAACCCAAAATCCAAAACGGTAAGCCCGAAATTTAAAAATTTTTATCATATTGACTGTTACCGTTTAAAAGGGCCCAAAGAGATTCGAGAACTCGGTTTTGAAGAGATAGCTTCTGACCCCAATAACATCGTTATGATTGAATGGGCAGAGAAAATTAAAGAAGCTTTATCAAAGAATATTGTAGTTATTAATTTTGAGTTTAAAGATAAGAATAGCCGGGAAATTATTATTAAAAGCAAATATGACTTTAGATAAAAAGCGATTAGTAATTATTGATAGTAACGCTTTAATTCATAGGGCCTTTCACGCTTTACCACCCCTAACAACGCCAGAAGGAGAATTGGTAAACGCAGTTTATGGGTTTCTTTTGGTTTTTTTAAAAGCGCTCAAAGACCTAAAACCCGATTGTGTGGCCGCCACCTTTGATTTGCCCGGGCCGACATTTAGAAAAGAGATGTATAAAGAATATAAAGCAAAACGAGCAAAGGCGCCGGACGAGCTTTATGCTCAAATTCCGATGACCAAAAAGATTCTTGAAGTGTTTAATGTTCCGGTTTTGGAAAAGCAAGGGTTTGAAGCGGATGATGTTATCGGCACCATCGTCAAGTTGGCGCAAAGAAGACAAATAACTCCGGAAATAGAGATTATTATTGTGACCGGAGACCTTGACGCATTGCGTTTAGTTGATGAAAACGTGAAAGTATACACTTTGAAAAGAGGATTAACAGATACCATAATCTATAATGAACAGTTAGTCAGGGAAAGATACGAGGGATTAGCGCCCGAACAGCTTACCGATTATCGGGCATTAAGAGGAGACCCTTCCGACAATATACCGGGCGTGACGGGGATTGGGCCTAAGACAGCCATAGGATTATTAACAAATTTTGAGTCCTTGGAAAATCTTTACGCTGCCATTGAAAGCGGAGAGAAAAGCGAGCTAATCCCGCTACGCATCAGGGAAAAACTTATCGCCTACAAAGAACAGGCCTTTTTTTCGAAAGCATTAGCGGAAATTAATACCAATGTCTCAATTGATTTTTCGCTCGAGCAATGCCAATGCCGGCCGTTGGATAAAGAGAAAATCATAAAAATTTTTCAGGAATTCGGATTTTATAGCTTAATTAAAAGATTGCCGGAGTCAGAGCAAGCGAAATTAGGTAATTTTTAACTTTATACCAAAAATGCGGCTGTGTGTTCAGCGTAAAATTCCTTTCAACGGAATAAATTGTTATAATGAAGAAACTAATAGGACATTAATGGCAGAGGAAACAAAAAAAGACAGGCAGATAAATAAAATATAAAGGTCGAGATATAGCGCATAAAACTAAAGGTAAATAATTAGATTAAGAATAAGCTATGAATCAAAAAAGCATCAATGTTTTAGTGATAATAGTTTTAATTATTGTTGGGGCAATAGTAGCCTATCTTCAGATATCAAAGTCCCAGGAATCTGTCTCTTATGTTGAGACCGGAGAAAAGGAGATAGAGACAAAATTAGTGATGGGTGTGGGTTATAGCACGCAGCCGGATGTAGAGCTGGCAGTTCAGGAGGCCCACAATAGGATGGCGGAAGAGTTAGGAGGCCAGGAGCCGCTGTTTGCTATTCTTACCTCTACCGTTGGCTTTGACCAAGAAGAGGTTTTGGCTGCCGTGAACCAACTTATGCCTGAGACCAAAATTTATGGCTATACTTCATTACTGGGCATAATGACTAAAGAGGGTTTTCATATTGGTGAGGCCGTTGACGAGGGACAGGTTCTAAGTTTAACTGGATTTGTTACAGAAGCAATGACCTTTGGCGTGGGGGCTTGTAGTTTAGATGAGGTGGGTTCTTCAAAGGAAGCAGGCAGAGTGGCCATTGAAAGGGCCATAGAAGATGCTGGCAAAGGGCTTGATGAGAAACCCAAAATAGTACTTATGAGCACTTCTCCTTTCGGCATAGGAGAGGAGCTTGTTATTGAGGGAGTAGAGAGCGTTTTGGGAAAAGATGTTCCTCTGGCCGGTGGCGGAGTGGCGGCTGGTTACTCTGACTTGGTGAGTGGAGGCGAGGCCTTGTTTGCTAATAATAGAGTTTATCCACGAGGCGTAGTAGTAGTCCCAATTTATACTGATCTAAAAATCGGCCACGCCTTCCTGGCTGGATTTAACCCTACTGGCGATAAAGGGGAAGTCACTAAGTTTAGCGGAAGTAATGGATGTAACATCCTTGAGATTGACAATAAGCCAGCAGCAGGAGTTTACAATCAATGGCTTGGTGGTTTGTTTGATAAATATTTGGGCACTTCTGATATGCTTTTAGGAGAGGCGGTTTCTTATACTCTTGGCAAGAAAGTTGTGGAGGCCGATGGATTTTCCAATTGGCAGATGATAGTGCCTTTTCACTTTAATCCAGATGATAGTATAACTGTTGGTGCGGTGGCTAAGGAAGGAACCGAATTGTATCTGTTAGAGAGTAACCCTGAACTATTTATTCAGCGACCAGCATTAGCTGTTAGGTTAGCTCGAAGCCGGGGAGAAATTTCAGAAAAAGAGATTGCCGGTGTGGTGATGGACCAGTGTGGAGGGACATTGTTAGGCATTACCGAAGGCCTACCCGGCTGGAACCGGACGGTCTCCTTAATTGGTCCAGCTGCCGGAGAGGCACCATTCTTAGGAGTATCCAATTTAGGACCTTATGGTCATTTCCTGGGAATAGGAAATAGGTACGGAGAAGTGACAGCTTCGATAATTGTCTTTAGTAAAGATTAAAGATTTTATAAAGACAGAATAAATGTAGGCAAATTTTTGTTGTTTCTTTATTTTAGGGTTTAAAAAATTTAATGACTCACAAAAGTTTAAAAGTAAAATTTGTTATTTATTTAATTCCTTTGATTTTGCTGATTTCTTGCGCCTTTTTATTTTTTTATTTATTCAGGTCTAGTTATTCTATAAAAGAACAATTATCAGAATTTGGTTTTCATTTAGCAAAAGATTTATCTTATTCTTCCCAGCTGGCGGTAGCGTCAGAAGACCCAGTTTTACTCCAGCCTAGTTTGGAGGGCGTGCTCGAAGAAGAAGAGGCGCTTTTAGTGGTAGTTTATAATAAGGCGGGCCATATTATTCTTTCAGAAAGTAAGAGAGAAATTGAAGAACGGATGCCCTTAGATGTGTTGGAAGAGCTTTCAAGGGGAGGGGGGCCATTAAAGAAGCTTAGCCAGAGCAAAGACGATAAGAAGATATATGATTTTTATTCCCCTATTTTCATAAAGAAGACCTTTATGCCTTTTCCAACTGCTGAAGCTGGCAAATTAGCCGGCTTTGTCAGGGTTAGCTTGTCTTTAGAAAAGATTAAGACAGAGAATAGGGCAGTACTTTTTCAGGGATTGAGTATAACTGGCTTGGTTATCTTATTGGGTTTTTTCGTGTCAATTTTCTTGGCTGAGCGATTAGTAATGCCCATTAGAATTTTCATAAAGGGAACGGAAGAAATCACTAAAGGAAATTTGGATTATCGGTTTGAAATGAAAACAGGGGACGAGATTGAACAATTAGCTGAACAGTTTAATCAGATGACCGAGAGTTTGAAAGAGTCGCGCAAAGAATTAGAAAAAGCGAGGGATGTTTTAGAGATAAGGGTGGCGGCGCGGACTAGAGAATTGAAGGAATTTGCCGAAGGGCTGGAGGAAAATATTAAATTAAGAACCAAGGAGTTGCAAGAGAGAATTGACGAATTAGAATCCTTTCATAAGCTTACCGTTGGCCGGGAATTAAAAATGATTGAGCTCAAGAAAGAGATAGAGTCCCTGAAAGAGCAATTAATTAAAAAAAGATGAGAAAATGGCTCAAAAAGTAGAAAAAGAGACAGCGCGTAATCTGATGATTATTCCCGGGAACGTAAGAGGAACCGTTATTTTGGCGGATGCGGAATATATCCGCCAGAAATTGGGCAATCAGGGCCTTAAATTAACCGAAAAGCGCTTGCGAGAATTAGGATGTCCCTTCTTATTTGACGAAATCAAGCCAATGGAATATTATCCCGAGGCGTTTAGTGTTTTAGTTATTCTGCTGGCCAGGGAATTATTGGATTTAGACGATGAAGGAGTTTTTGAAATGGGAAAGTCAGGCCTGAAACATTCTTTTTTTGTGAGAATTTTAACAAAATATTTTCTTTCTGCCAAAAGGTGTTTTGAGGAAAGCCCGACATATTGGAAAAAACATTTTGATTTTGGAACAGTGGAGACCGTAAAATTTGACGAACAAAAACGTTCTGCGGTTTTTAGAGTCAAGGGATATAAATTTCATCCCATTATGTGCATCTATCATGAAGGTTATTTTCAGCAAATCGCTCAAATGGCGATAGGCAAAAAAGACGTTACCATAGAGGAAACAAAATGTGTGTTTAAGGGAGAGCCGTATCATGAGTATATAATTCGCTGGTGACATTGATACAATGAGGAATAAATTTGACTCCAATCAAAAAAGTTTAAATACTGTGCCGGAATATCAGAGAGAAATAGAAAGATTACAAGAAGACCTAAATGAAGTTACTGCTTATTTGGGTGATTTCCTTTCTTTTTTGCCTTTGCCGATTTGCGATGTAAGCCCGGCTGGAATGATAAGCAACGTGAACAAGGCCTTTGAGAAATTAACCGGCTTTCGTTTCAGCGAGGCGGTGGGCGAATATTTATCAAAGTTTTTTACAGAGCGAGGCGACGTTAATACCTGTCTCACAACATCGGAGAAAGATAATGTGGTACAGAACAAAGAATTATCTTTAGTCACCAAGGATAATAGGAAAGTATCGGTGAGCGTGTCTTTTGCGGCGAAACGCGATAACAGAGGAGAATTAATGGGTTATTTCGTAGGGGTTACAGACATTACTCTTCTGAAAGATTTGCAAACCAGAACAGAGGAAAAAATCAAGGTCAGAACAAAGGACTTAGAGAATTCGAGAACCGCTTTGCTCAATATGCTTGAGGACGCCGAAGTGGCTAAACAGCAAATAGAAAAGGAAAAAAATAGAAGTCAGGTAATTTTTAGCAATTTTATTGATGGGCTGCTGATATTTAATCCTAAAGGAGAATTGGAGTTTTTAAACCCCCAAGCGGAGTATTTCTTAAAGATAAAACAAACAACCTTGATTGGGAGAACAACTAAGCAATTGGTTGAGTTGCCGGAAATGCGGGATTTAGCAAAAATGCTTGCAGATAGAAAGAAAGATATTTTTAGAAAAGAGCTTCCTTTTGAAAAGGGAGAATTAGTTGTGGAAGTCACAACCCAGACATTGAATCCCGGAGAAGAAGACGCATCGACTCTTGTAATCCTTCATGATATTTCAAGAGAGAAGGTCATAGAGCGCCTAAAAAGTCAGTTTGTTTCGGTAGCCGCTCATCAGCTCAGAACCCCATTGTCTATTATAAAATGGTCATTGTCTATGATTTTGGAAGAGGAAATGGGACCACTTAATTCTGAACAGAAAGAAATGCTGTCTCGGGCGAATCAGACAAACGAAAGAATGATTCGATTGATTAATGATTTGTTAAATGTCGCCAGGATAGAAGAAGGAAGATTTATGTATCGCCCGACGATAATAGATTTAGGTGAATTTGTGGAATCAATCGTTATTTCGTTAAAACCATTAGCCCAGAAGAAGAAAATAAAGCTCGGTCTCAAAATATCCAAAACTAAAGCGCCGAAAGTTATAAGAGCTGATATTGAAAAATTAAACTTGGCAATCAAGAATATCATTGAGAACGCCATATTCTATACTGATTCCGGGGGCAGCGTTGAAGTTTCTTTAAGCAGAAAAAAGGATGAGGTGGAATTGTCTGTTAAGGACAATGGAATTGGTATTCCGAAAGACCAACTGGACAGAGTGTTCGCTAAATTTTTCAGAGCCGATAATGCCGTAAGGAAAGAGACCGAGGGCACGGGCTTGGGTTTGTTTATCGCCAAGAATGTTGTAGAAGCCCATAGGGGCAAGATTTCGTTTGTTTTAGAAGAAAAAAAAGGCACGACCTTTACTATCTCTTTGCCGGCCATAGGGTGAGCGCTGGTAAAAATTAACCGTATATTGTATTATGAAAGATGGGAATTAACATTTGACAGGGACTACTGAAGAGTTAAAATGATAATATTATTAAATATCAAGAAATTATGGCCAAAAAGATTTTAATTATAGAAGATGAAGAGCTGCTTTTAAATCTTTTAAAAAACAAGCTAAGCGAATTGGGCTACGAGGTTTTTACAGCCATCGATGGCTTGCAGGGGTTAGAGGGCATTAAGGAACTCGCGCCTGACTTAGTATTGCTGGATATAGTGATGCCCAAAATGGGGGGATTTGAAGTGTTGGAGAAAAAACAGGAGGATGATTCCATCAAAAATATTCCCGTGATTATTATTTCCAATTCCGGCCAGCCGGTGGAATTAGAAAAGGCAAAACAGTTGGGCGTCAATGATTGGCTGGTGAAAACAGAGTTTGACCCCATAGAAGTAGTGGAAAAGGTTATAAAACAAATCGGAGACAGTAACAATAATTAAATCGGCTAAGCAAAATTATGCAGGAACATATTCTCATAGTAGAAGATGATAAATTCCTGAGAGAGCTCATATCAAGAAAGCTTTTAAACGAAGGGTTTAAAATAGATGAAGCGATAGACGGAGAAGAAGCTTTAAGAAAAATAGAGGAGGCAAAACCGGATTTGGTTTTGCTTGACCTTATCTTACCCGGCTTAGATGGTTTCGAGGTTTTGGAGAGAATAAAGGACAATCCGAGCACGAACATAGTACCGGTGCTTATCCTTTCAAATTTGGGGCAGAGAGACGAGATTGAAAGAGGGCTGAAACTGGGAGCGGTTGATTTTTTGGTAAAGGCGCATTTTACGCCCGAGGAAATAGTGGATAAAATTAAAACTATTTTCCAAAAAAAGCCCGTAACCGGCAAAAACGAATAATTTTACGAGTTTTTGACAGGAGGAATTTCGAGAAAAGTCCCGAGCAAGGACTTTTCTTTGCGCAATATGCTTATTTTAATTTTTGGCAAAGATACATATAGAGGATGGCAAAAGCTTAAAGAGATAGTCGGCGATTTCGAGCAAGAGAACAATATTTCTTTGTCTTTGGATTCTTTGGAAAATGATACTTTTACAATAGAGGATTTGAAAAACGAATTAAGGCATGGCTCAATGTTTGAGAAAAAAAAGATAGTAGTTTTGAGGAACGGCTTTAGCAAGACGAACTTTAAAGAAGGGTTTATGAAAGAAATTAAAGGCCTATCAGGATATAAAGATGCTTTAATGGTTTTTTATGAAGAAGGAGAGGCCTCAATAAATGCGGATTTTTTGAAACTTCTCAAGAAATACGGCGATGTTTACAAGTTCGATTTTTTAAAAGACAGCGACTTGAAAGAATGGGTTAAAAAAGAGTTATCTTTATTAGGGGCAAGGGTGAACCCGGATGCTCTGGCGTTATTAATTAATTCAACGGGTGGCGACTTGTGGCGGTTATCAGCGGAGATTAAAAAACTTGTTGCCTATAAAGTGAGCGAGAAGAATATTGAGAAGAAAGACGTGGAGCTTTTAGTGAGGCCCAATGTTAATGCCGTGATTTTTAAAACCATTGATGCGATCGCCGCGGGAGACAAAAAAATCGCTCTTGATTTGATATATAGACATTTAGAAAAAGGCGATTCCCCGCTTTATCTCTTTTCAATGATAATATTTCAATTTAGAAATCTATTGGTTGTTAAAGAATTGGAGGAACGGTCTTTTGAAGAAAAAGTAAAAATTTTAAAACCTATGCGCCCTTTTGTGGTAAGAAAAAGCTCTTGGTTGGCGGGCAGGTTTTCTCTGAAGCAGCTACAAGACATCTATTTGAAAATTTTTAAGATGGATTTGGCGATTAAGAAGGGGAAAATAAAACCAGAGACAGCTCTGGAATTATTGGTTGCAGATATCTAAAAAGTGTTTGATTTCCGAAATCAGACAATCTGATAAGTGTTTTATTTCAAAACCCGGGTAATGCTGGATTTTTTTCTGGCCGCCGTATTTTTCTTGATAACATTTTCTTTGGCCGCCTTGTCCACCGCCTTATAATACTTAGAGAGCAGTTCGCGCGCTTCTTTTATTTTGTTTTCTTTTTGCAGAGCAAGGATTTGCTTTTGCAGTCCCTTAATGATTTTTTTGTAGCGCAAATTAGACGCTCTGTTTCGGCGCTCTTTTCTCAATGATTTAATGGCTGATTTTGTAATAGGCATGTTTCCTTTGGTCAAATTAAAAAATTAAAATGAAAAATTAAGAATAAGAATAAAATATTTCTTGTGGTTAATACAATATCATACCCTTTATTTTTTTTCAAGCTTGAGCGGTTGAAAGCAAGCGGGGAATAGGGAAATTAAATTTGACTTTGTTTTGACAATGTGTTATGATGATGTTGTTATTATAATGAAGTTCTTTGAAAAAAGAGGTTCAACCTTATGAGGCGAGTTCTTTGGGCGTCCCTCAAAAGGGATTTCTAAAGGTCTCGTCTCATAAAAGAGACAAGACGTTTATCCGAGCGAATCGGGTAAGCAAAACAAAAGGAGGATGACGATGCCAAAAGCATTGATCACTAGCCGTGACGACAAAGGTCGTCATGCGGTCCACTTGTTCGAGATTGAGTATGACAAAGCAAGACTCGATGATGCACGCGCGCAGCGGCTCAACGAGCGTGGAGGCGAACTCCAGGAAGGCATCGCAAAGCTCATCGCAGAGCTCTCGGTGTCCAACCGGTTCGCTGACGAGGAAATGGAGTCGAGTTACACCTACCCAGGGGAGTACAAGGGGCCGAAGCCGATCGAGGAGCAGATCAAGGCAATCGCCAAGATCTTTGGACTTGACCCGAGTCAGGCGTTGGAATACGCCAAGAACTTGCCGGCGCTCCCCGAGGGTGCCGAAGGGTGGTTCGCAATCCCGTCGGTCGACGCACTTGCCAAGAGGCACTTCCCCGAAGTGACTGACCCGGTTGAGAAGTACTGCCGAGCTGTTCAGCTCGTTCACGCCAAGATCGCGGAATTTCGAACGTTCTGCAACTACCGCGAGGGGCAGATCACACCTGACCACCTTCGGATGCATGCTCATACGGCACGCACACTCGAGCAGATCGCTGAGACGCAGAAGGGTGATATCCTAATCATCGCTGCTGAGCTCGGCATGAGGCACGGGAATCCGATTGCCCGCTCTGTTCGCAGAGCTCGTGAGGTTTTCATCGATAACGAGTTCGGCCTCGGATCAGTGGCAGGAGGATCCATCCTTCTGACTCATCCAGAGAGAGAGGTTCGATGGGAACAGCTTCACATGGTTCTTCCTGGCGATGAGTTTGCCCCGGGAGCCGGTGGCGATTTCTCGTACGCGCCCTACTTCTACTTCCACGTCGGCAGGCTCAGGTTCGACACGCGCTGGCTCGACGGTGCCTATCAGGACTATGGCTCGGCGTCCGGCTTTCTCCCGCAGTAGTACTTTGGACTCTTGGGACTTTTGAACCCTTTTGGGGGTTTGACTTCTTGTCTCGGGGGCTAACAAGACATCAATGAGGGCTGTTCACCACGCATGACAGCCCTCACTCTTTTTTTATTTTCTAAACCTGATATACTGATAGACGAGTATAGGCTAATGTATGGCAGTTTACGCCCGCCTGCAGCGCTTTGCGCAGCAATGCGGGCAGGGATTGCTATCGCCGAACTCTCTCTTCAATAAAAAGAGATTAAACAACCAGAATCTTGACGACTACGGTTTTCAAGAGCGAGTTGTCTTGAGGAGATACTGCTTGCTCTTGTCTGGGGCAGATGCCTCGAGTTTATCGAGGGGCTGCTGCCGAATAAAATACAGGAAGAAAAGATTTTCTTAACTTCCAGTGATATGGATGGACAAGGGCAAATTAACCGGAAGCCGATGGCGATTTCTCGAACGCGCCCTACTTCAACTTCAACGACGGCAAGCTCAAGTTCGACACGAACTGGCTCGACAATGCCAATCAGAACTATGGCTCGGCGTCCGGCTTTCTCCCGAAGTCTCTTCTCAAAGAACAAAGAGTGTCTGTTTTAAGACACTCTTTGTTTATCAGTTAATTATTCAAGGACCTTATCCAACCGCCGAGCATTCGGCCGATTTCATCAATTTCTTTTTCAATCAAGATATATTTTTTATTATCCAATGCCTTTGTATCTTTTAATAAGCGCATAAATATGCGGAGCATATCAAGCATAGAATCAATATTTCTTAAATCTTTAAGTTTTTCATTTTTAGGAAGACGGCTTACTTTAAGAATGGACTCTATAATCTCAAGCAGGGCATCCTCTGTTTTTGCATATATCGTAAATCTGTCCTGTTTAGGAATCAGGTACCTGAATTCATGAAGTAATTTGTATAATTCATACAACTTTTTGAAAATGGGGATTTCATCTTCAATATTCATTTCTTTTAATCTTAATTATATATGGACTTATTTAATCAAATAATTTCTTTAGAGAATTTATTTTTGGCTTGGGATAAATTCAAGAAAGGAAAGGGGAATAAATTAGATGTCCAGGAATTTGAATTTAATCTTGAAAAGAATATATTCCAACTTCACAAGGATCTTAAAAATAGATGCTATATCCATTCGCCATATGAAAGTTTTTTTATTAAAGATCCGAAAAGAAGGAATATCCATAAGGCCACTGTCCGAGATCGTGTAGTCCATCATGCTATATTTGCGATAATTAACCCGATTTTTGAGCCGACCTTTATTTCCAATTCTTTCTCTTGTAGGGTTGGCAAGGGAAATCATAAAGGCGTAGATGCCCTCGCAAGAATGATAAGGAAAGCAAGTAATAATGGTTTTAAAAATTGTTTTATTCTTAAATGCGATATTAAAAATTTTTTTGGAACAATTGACCATAGAATTTTATTAGACATTGTCCGCAAGCGGATAAAAGACGATGACTCAATGCGGCTCTTGGAAGAAATTATTGAAAGTTTTTCTTCCCAATATTCAACTCTTTTTGAACGAAAAGGTTTGCCGATAGGCAATTTAACTTCTCAATTGTTTGCCAATATCTACCTTAATAAATTTGACCAATTTATTAAGCACAAATTAAGGATTAAGAATTATCTAAGATATACTGATGATTTTGTAATTTTATCAGGAGATAAAATCTATTTAGGAAAACTTATCTCAACGATTAGTTTATTTCTCTCGGATAATCTTGCTCTTAAATTACATCCTAAAAAAGTTACAATTCGCAAATTTCATCAAGGGATAGATTTCCTTGGCTACATACTTCTGCCGCATTATCGTCTTCTGCGGGCGAAAACAAGACGGCGAATATTTAGAAAGATAGGGGAGCGAATTAGGGAATATAAAAATGGGACAATCAGTGAGCAGTCCCTCGTACAATCATTACAATCATATCTTGGCGTCCTATCACATGCTAATACATATGAGCTTGAACAAGAATTGAGAAATCAATTTTGGTTTTGGCTCAATTCGGTTCCGTCAACCCGATAGTAAGCGATAGCACTCTTTCTATCCGTTCGTTCCATATGTTGCTACGCCACCTTGTTATGTGCGAGTCCTCTTTACATTGAGTGGAGCATAAAGTCAAATTTTGAAAATAATTGTTTGAAAATTATGGCGAGTGGGTAGTTGAAAACAAGCAGGAAATAGGGTAATATTAAAGTGGATATGAAACAAATACCCCAATTTTTGCAGAAATATTTTTGGGATGTAGATTTTTTAACTCTAAATGTAAAACAGCATCCCCGATTTGTTATTGAGAGGATTTTAGAATACGGAGATAAAAAATCAATTAAATGGATGGAAGATAATTTTTCTTTAGGAGAAATTAAGAATACCCTTTTTATTTCTAAAAATCTTTCGCAAAAATCAGCCAATTTTTGGCAGCTTATTTTCGGCTTAGATAAAGATAAAATTCTATGCTTGAGGAAATCATTTCAAAAAAGACACAAAGCAATTTGGAGATATTAATAAAATCAGACATAATTGCCGATTTTTATCTTGCCGGCGGGACAGGGTTGGCTTTATATTTAAACCATCGCCTTTCCGTTGATTTAGATTTTTTTAGCAAAAAAGAATTTGATAATAAATCCCTGCTTCAAGAGATTAAAAAAATAGGCAAATTTTCAATCGGGAAAGAGTCGGAGAATACTTTAGCGGGTGTTTTTAATGATACAAAAATCGCTTTTTTGACATACGATTATCCTCTTCTTTTTCCATTAAAAAAAATTAGAAATATTAACGTTGCCGATATCAAAGACATTGCTTGTATGAAAATCTCCGCGATTTCTTCGCGGGGCAGTAAAAAAGATTTTATTGATTTATACTTTATTTGCCAGCAGGGCATTTCATTAAAACAGGTATTAATGCTGTTTGGAAGAAAATACAGGGGCATTGATTATAATATGATGCATATTTTGAAAAGTTTGGTCTTTTTTAATGACGCCGATAGCGACCCTATGCCAAAAATGTTGGTTCCTGTTACTTGGGAACAGGTCAAGAAATTTTTTCAAGGAAAAGTAAAAACAAATTAATGATTTCTTTTATCAGAGGCAATATCAGAGCGAAAAATGAGGAATTTGTTATTGTCGAAAACAATGATATTGGTTTTAAGGTTTTTGTTTCTCCCAAGACCCTGGAAAAATTGAGTATAGGAGAGACCGTAGAATTTTTTATCTTTTTTGCCATTCGCAACGAAAAACCGGAATTATATGGTTCCTTAAGCCAGGAAGAACTGAAAGTTTTTGAAATAATAGAAAAAGTTTCCGGGGTCGGCCCCAAAGGAGCGATGCTTATTGCTTCATTGGGGACATTTGACGAGCTTAAAAAAGCGATAGAAATTCAAGATTTCGAATTTTTTTCCAAGATTAAAGGAATTGGGAAGAAAAAAATCCAAAAGATTATTTTAGAATTAGGCGGGACCATAAGAAGGATTGAAGAAATTGGAAACAAAGACCTTCAAAACGACGAAGCGTTTAAAGGATTGCTGGCATTAGGGTTTTCTTCCAAGGAAGCGGGAAAGGCGCTGGATAATGTTCCAAAGGATGTAAAAGACGCAAGCCAAAGGGTTCAGCAGGCCTTAAGGCGCTTCACAAAAAAATGACAAAGAGAATTTTAAAAAAGATTATTCCCCAATTTTTCCTAAACTGGTATTACCAGTTTTTTCCTCTATTAGGCGCTGTCTTGTATCGTTTTCCATCAAGAAAGATAATGGTGGTCGGAGTGACCGGAACTAACGGAAAATCCACGACCGTTCAGTTGGTTTCAGATGTTTTGAGACAGGCGGGGTTCAACGTTGCTTCTATTTCTTCAATTCGTTTTCAGACAGGAGACGAGATATTGCCGAACAAGCTTAAAATGACGATGCCCGGTCGATGTAAACTTCAGCGTTTTTTGAGAAAAGCGGTCAATAGCGGATGCCAGTATGCTGTGCTGGAAGTGACTTCTGAAGGAATCAAGCAGTTCCGCCATAAATTTATTAACTTTGACGCGACAATTTTTACTAATTTAGAGAAAGAACACATTGAGTCGCATGGTTCGTTTGAAAAATATAAGCAAGCTAAAGGAAAACTATTTCAAATATCCGGAATCAAAACTTCTATAATCAATTTGGACGATGGTTATACTGATTACTTTTTGAGTTTTCCGATCAAGGAGAAATGGGGATACCAAATGAAGTCAAAAGTTAAAAGTCAAAAATTAAAAATGAAAAATCCAAATTTGAATATCGTGGAGGGGGAGGAAATAAAACTTTTTGAGGACCATTCTGAATTTTTTGTAAACGGACAAGATTTTTCCATCTCATTAGTGGGAGAGTTTAATATTTATAATGCTTTAGCAGCAATTTCTTTTGGGCTGTCGCAGGGGATAGATTTAAATGTGATGGCAGAGGCGCTGAAAAAAACAGAAGGGCTTTCAGGCAGAATGGAGTTTGTAATAAAAGAGCCGTTCCGGGTGGTAGTGGATTATGCCCACACGCCCAAAGCGCTTGAAAATGTATACAAAACGCTTTCTATTGGGAAACCGCAGAATGGCAAAAGCAAACTGATATGTGTTTTGGGCTCTTGCGGAGGAGGGAGGGATAAGTGGAAGAGGCCGGTATTTGGGGCCTTGGCAGGACAATATTGCGATAGGATTATTTTAACCAACGAAGACCCTTATGACGAAGACCCGATTCAAATTATTGAGCAGGTTGAAGCGGGCGTTCCGCAGGGCGCTGATTATGAGAAAATTTTTGACAGGCGCGAGGCGATTAAAAGAGCGTTGTCTTCAGCTAATCCCGGAGACACGATAGTTGTTACCGGTAAGGGCGGCGAGCCCTGGATTTGTGTAGCTGGAGGGAAAAAAATTCCTTGGGACGACCGGCAGATAGTCAGGGAAGAATTGTAAAAAAAGGATTAAAGCTTGCAAAAACAAAGAATTTTGCTAAAGTGTCATTAACCATTAATCATTGGTGGTTGCAAAGGGAGAATAAAGAATTAAAAAATTTATGAATAAAAGAATGCCCAAAAGCGTTAGCAAGCATATTCGTCAAGAAAAGGCTCGTATTCGCAGGGAGAATTCAGATCCCGGAATTAAAGAAGAGATGATTAAACATTTATATGCTCAGTTTAATCCCGTGGCGCAGAAAGAGACAACATCTAAAAAAACAGACCCAAAACCAAAAATTTTAAAAACGTTTAAAAAAGCAAAGATGCTTAAAAAAGTAAAAACGCCCAAATGATGAGAATAAAAGATATCTATAATTTAGCTCTTCAGATGGGGATAGCTGCTGACCTTAGGGGAAAAGAAGCGGTAGAAAGATTTTTAAGCAAAAAACAGCGCGATTATGAAAAGCTTTCTGAAAAAGAAAAGCAGAATTTTGATTTAGAAATGCTCCAAAATCCTTATTCTGATTCCCGTATTTTAAATATATCTGATGACAGAGAGATAAAAAGGATTTTAGTCGGGATAGACATAGACCCGGCTGAACTTTTAATGGCAAAAGAAATCGGGAATATTGATTTGATGATTTCTCATCACCCATTGGGAAAGGCCTTAGCCACTCTCCATGAAGTGATGGAGCTTCAATGTGAGGTTCTCTCTCAATATGGCGTTCCGATAAATATAGCAGAGGGGTTGATGAAAGAGAAGATATCAGAGGTGGCTCGGGGCCTGAATAAATCAAATTCCGAAAGAACGGTTGATGCGGCTAAGCTTTTGAAATCTAATTTAATTTGTCTCCATACGGTTTGCGATAATCTGGCAGCCGATTTTCTAAAAAAAGCTATTGAGAGCCATGGGCCGGAAACAGTGGGAGAGCTACTGGAGATTATAGAAAAGATTCCTGAATACCAATTATCGGCTAAAAATGGAATTGGGCCTAAGATTTTTGTGGGCAAGGAAGAAAACCGTTGCGGGAAAATTGCTTTTACTGAAATCACCGGAGGCACCGAGGGCTCGCCAAAACTTTATGAAAAGATGGCGCAGGCAGGGATTGGAACTGTTGTCGGAATGCATGTTTCGGAAGAGCATAGGAAAGAGGCCGAGTCAGCTCTTATCAATATGGTAATAGCCGGGCATATGCCCTCCGATTCTTTAGGCGTAAATTTATTTTTAGATGAGCTGGAGAAAAGAGGCATTGAGATTATCCCTTGTTCCGGCCTGATTAGAGTTTCCCGTATTAATAACTAACCCGCCCGGGGCGGGCGAGTGATTAATGATAAATAATCAATAATTAATAATTGGCCATGGGCCGATTTTTTGTTATAATAAAGTCATATAATAAAATAAGATGAAAAAATATTTTTCCAAACAAGCCAAAAGAGGCAAGGCGGGCAATACTGCCTTTAGAACCCCTTCTCCTTTTATCAGCAGAAAATGTCAGACAAAGCGCAAGATAATTCAAGGGAAATAAAAAACGAAGAATTATTTTAGCTTTTTTATCATATATGTGTCTTTGAGAAAATAGCCGAGATGTCTGTAATAATCTCTTACCCCGACCCCGGAAATGACGGCAATATTTTTCAAACCGAATTCTTTTTGAACAATTTTTTCCGCTTCTTTCATTAATCTCTTCCCAAGCCCTTGATGCTGGGGAGCTTTTGTTCTTTGGGAGATGGGCACTAATTTTCCATAAGTGTGAAGTTCCCTTATAATGCCGGAGTCCTTCAGGGCCGGCAGGACAATTTGGCCGGGAATCCTTAGGCGCAATAAACTGTGGATACGAGTTCGGTCTTTATTCTCAAAACTTAAGAATATCTCCTTTCCCTTGGAGGCCTCATAATCAGTCCGGAAAAGATATATTTTTTCTTTTGGATTGTAGTTGTCTTTAACTTCCCTGCATCTGATGCATTTGCATCGCCATCCTTGCTGTTTTGCGATTATTGTTATCATTTGCCTTAAATTAGATGTTTTGGTTCCGCCCTGCACCACATATTGGGAGGGGATGTCTCGGACAATTCTCTGTATCCGGCAGTAATACGGAACTGTTTTTTTGATTGCAATTATAATTTCCAAGAGCTGTTTTTCTGTGTACGGCTTGTATCCCTGTTTTTTCCAGATGTTATATAAAGGAGCTTTTTTTAGCAGGGCGCAGGGATATATTTTTAAATAATCAGGCCTAAAATCCGGATTAGAGAAAAGCTCTTTGAACATCTCAACATCCTTGTTGGGGGCGGCCCCCAACAGGTTGGGCATCATTTGAAAACAAATTTTGAAACCGGCATCTTTCAAGAGCCGGGTTGCCCTTATCGTCGCATCAATATTGTGCCCCCTTTTGTTTAACTTTAAAACACTGTCATAAACGCTCTGAACACCGAGCTCAACCCTTGTTATGCCCAGTTCTCTTAATCGTCTTATTTCTTTTCCATCAATAAAATCCGGTCTTGTTTCAATTGTTATTCCGATTATTCTATGTTTGGCCTTTTCGTTTTCTTTTTGGGCATCCTTTAATTTTTTATTTTTTAGTTTCCGTTTTATATTTTCCGTTTTACATTTTTCATTATATTCGTTCGCCCCCCTAAAACATTCTTTAATAAACCAATTCTGGTAATTTTTCGGGTAAAAAGACCAGGTTCCGCCGATAATCCTTAAATCAATTTTGTCGGTAGGGTGACCGATTGCTTCCAGGGCCTTGATTCTTACCTGAACCTGTTGAAAAGGACGGTACTTCATCATTATGGCCCGGGCCACGGCCGGCTCTTCTTTCAAATAACTTTTTGGAACTTTATCTTGGCTTGGGCAGAAAATACATTTTCCCGGACAGGGGAAAGCTTTTGTGAGTACGGCAACAATAACTATTCCTGAAAGCGAGCGGATTTTTCTGATTCGCAAAACTTCCTCAATTTTCGGATTGGGCTTTAATCTTTTATCTTTGATTAAGATGTGATAAGCTTCTAATAATTGGGAGTTGGGAATCATTTTTGCGCTTTTTTTCTTGGAATAGAAACGTTTTAGGGAATTCAAAATTTCAGAGTTCAAGACCTTTTCCTTAGTAAGAGCAATAATGATTTCTTTCGCCGGTTCCATGTTATGAAAAGCGATTACGCGGAATTTTTATTAGAGAAGACGAGGCGGGATTATGACGCGATTGCGGATGATTTTGATAAAAAACGGGATTATCTCCCCCCTGATTTTGCGATTTTACAGGATTATGTTGACAAGGGGGATAAGATTTTGGATTTGGGCTGCGGAAACGGACGACTTAAAGAAGTAATCGGAGACCGGGCTGATTATCACGGAACAGATATCTCCGGTTCTCTCATCAGAATCGCTAAAAAGAAATATCCGGATGCCAATTTTTTTGTCAGCAAGCCGTTATCCCTGCCCTTTGAGGATAATTTTTTTGACAAGGTTTTTTGTTTGGCTGTTTTTCATCATATCCCATCAGTAAGGATAAGAAAAGAGTTTTTAAAGGAAATCAGGCGGGTTTTAAAGCCCGAAGCCCGGATTATCTTAACTGTCTGGGATTTAAATGGCAGCAAGAAAGCAAAGCGACTTTTATTAAAGTACACCCTGCTCAAATTAACAGGCAGGTCCAAACTTGATTTTAAAGATATTTTTTATCCCTGGAAGAACAGCGCCGGAAAAGTTGTCATAAACAGGTATATTCATATTTTCTCGGAAAAGGAGCTGGAAGAGATTATTAAAAGCGCCGGATTTATAATAAAAGAAAAGGGCATTTTGGAAAGAAGTCAAAAAGGAAAGAATATTTTTATAATCGCCCAAAAACCAAAATAGTTATAACTTTGTAACTTTGGAAACCAGTTGGGAACCTGGTTCCCAAAATGAGTCAGTCCCTGTGGTTCAACGGATAAAACACCTCCCTCCGGAGGAGGAAATGGCTGTTCGAATCAGCCCAGGGACACAAAAGTCCATGGGAGGAAGCATGGAGGGAAGTCCGACTTCCCCCTTTCCCTCGGAATAATTAACCTACAAATCATACTTGATTTTGGTCAGAAATTAAATGACTTAACCAATGCCCCTATGTGCCCTTATGGTTAGATTTTAGATGATTCAATGCGAGGCATCGCAAGAATAGAGATTTTTTGGTATAATAAACAAAAGAAAGGTCGGGTTAAGGTTAATTATTAATCGTTTATCACTAATTAATAATTACTTATCATTAATTGTTATCAACTATGCCTGAAGAGGAAATCGAAGGTAAACTAATCGGTAAAGTCATTCATTTTTTTGACAAGATTCAAGTTGCGGTGATTGAGCTTTCTGGTCCCCTCAAGACAGGAGACGCGGTCAGGATTATCGGTGGCGATACGGACTTTGAACAAACGATAGAATCAATGCAAGTTGACCATAAAGAGATAGTAAAAGCCAAGAAGGGAGATGAAGTTGGATTGAAAATTTCTGAAAAAGTAAGGGAGGGCTACCGAGTTTATAAAATTTAGCGACTTAACCAGTTTTTCCCAAAATGACAGCTTTTTGGAAAGCGTTATCTGTTTTTGTTAGCACAATTATAGGCGTGGGCATATTCGGTTTGCCCTGGGTCGCTTTTAAAAGCGGATTTTTTGTTTTAATCGGCTATTTTTTAATATTAGGGGCGATAGCCATGGTCGTTCATTTGACTCTGGGTAAAATTATTGTTGGGACAAAAGAGCAACATCGTTTTCCGGGATATGTTAAGCAATATTTGGGCAGAAAATGGGGGAGGGTTTCTTCTGTCTCAATGTGCGCAGGACTTTTCGGCGCCCAGTTAGCTTATTTGATAGTCGGCGGGGAATTTTTAGCCAATCTTTTAATCCCTTACTTTGGGGGAACCAGATTAATTTATATCTTGATTTTCTTTGCCATAGGAAGCATATTAATTTATAAAGATATCAAAAGTGTATCTTTCACGGAGTTTTTAATTTTATTTTTCTTCTTTGGCATCCTGACCTTTTTTGTCGTTAAGGCCGTGCCCCACATGAATCCTATCAATTTTTTGCAAACTAATTTTAAATATGTTTTTTATCCCTATGGAGTGATAATGTTTGCTTTGTGGGGCACGGCCATCTTGCCGGAAGTAAAAGAAATTTTAGGGAGAAATAAAAAAGATTTAAATAAGGTAATCCTTTGGGGGATATGTTTGTCAGTATTTGTTTATCTTGTTTTTATCGTGGCGATATTGGGAGCGAGCGGGACGATAACATCTGAGGACGCAATCTCTGGTTTTGGTTTGGCCTTGGGAGGCAATGTCGCGAAAATAGGGTTTATTTTCGGACTTCTTACTTGTTTTAGTTCGTATTTAACATTAGGGCTTACTCTGAAAAAGGTTTTTTGGTATGACCTCAAGTTATCGGAAAAATTTTCTTGGGGCATCGCTTCTTTTATCCCTATGGCATTGTTTGTTCTCGGTGCCAGGGAATTTATCAGCATTATTGGCCTGACCGGCGCAGTGGCAGGGGGCATAGAGGGAATTACTATTGTCTTTGTTTATAGGAGTTTTTTAAAGAAAATGGCGGGGCGAAAAATGAGGCCCGCCTATTTTCTGCTGTCGATATTTTTTGTTTTGGGGATAATCGCGGAAATCTCTCATTTTTTCTGGGGATAGCCATAATTTTTCAAGCGGTTGTTGCTCTACCGCTTTTTTTATTTTCGGACAAGCAACTTGACAAGGTGTTTTTAATGATTAAAATGAAAATGTAACATAGAATGTATCAAGGTTTATAAAAGTAAAACCATGGACATAGAGAGAGAAATTTATCTTACAAAAGAGGGGCTGAGGAATCTTGAACAGGAGTATGAAGAGCTCAAGGCCATAAAAAGCCAGAGGACAAAAGAAAATTCTCCTACCACTGCCGCTTCTTTGGAAATTGATTCTGAATACATATCATTTCAGGACGATTTGAATTTGTTAGAGTCAAGAATCGCTGAATTGGAAACAATTTTAAAGAATCATAAATTAATAACAACGCCTGCCAAAGGCGTCCATAAAGAGGTTTTGTTGGGAGCAACGGTCATTGTGGAAGTAGAGGGACAGGAGGATGAATTTATGATAGTCGGCTTTTTGGAAGCGAATCCTATGCTCGGCAGAATCAGCAATGAGTCGCCGGTGGGTAGGGCCTTATTGGGGCGAAGAACCGGAGATGAAGTAAAAGTCCAGTCATCGGTCGCGACTGTTTATAAAATTAAAAAAATTACATATCGACTTTAGAATTAAACATAAAAGAGGGCTATGCCCTCTTTTTAAAACTCAATGAGTCCTTTGCTTGATTTTTTTATAAAACTTGGGAAATTAAAAACCAACAAAAGAAAAGGGTGGATTCTCTCCGGGATAAAAAACCCGGCATCGACCGCTGACCATATTTTCAGAGCCGCTATTTTAGGTTGGGTTTTAAATAGTGTTAACGAGAAGAAAGCGCTTAATGACGCGAGAATTATTAAAAGCATTTTAATCCATCATTTAGCCGATATATATATCGGCGAGGAGACTCCCTATGACTCTCTTTGCCCCAAGGATATTGGTTCTGGAAAAGAGCAGGACATCATTCAAGAAATCCTTAAAAAATTGCCGCAGATTTCCGCCGGATTAGAGAAAAAAAGAGCGGTTCGAAGGCAGCAGCTTGAAGAGAAGACTTTTCAGAGGATTGTGACCAAGCTGCCAAACGAAATTAAAAAAGAGCTGGAAGACCTATGGTCAGAGTTGAATAAAAGGAGGACCAATCTAAGTAAATTCGCTTGGGAGTCAGCCAAGTTGGAAAGCTATCTTCAGGCGTTGGAGTATTATAGAGCAGAAGGGAAGATTCAGTATAAATTATGGAGTAAATGGGTAAAAAAGAATTTGAAAGAATCATTTGTAATAAAATTCCGGAAAGAAATAGACAAATATTTGTTGGATAAGCATAGAAAATGCGGGAAAGACACCTTGTGCGAGCTGATTCATTTTTTGGCTGAAGTCGGCAAACTGAAATCGCTCAAAAGGACTGGTTGGATTTTGAGGCGGGTTAAGAAACCGGAAAGCGTTGCTCAACACACTTTTCAAATGACAATAATGAGTTGGTTGCTGGGACAAGTGAAAGGACTGGATACCGATAGAATTGTTAAAATCGCTTTAGTCCACGATTTATGTGAGGTTTATGCCGGAGACCAAACCCCTTACGACCCCATATTGGTGGCAGACAAGGAAGTAGTGCGTAAGCTCCTTGAAAAAGCACCTAGAGTTCCCAGGGCCCAGCGAATGGAGTGGCTTTTCAAGAAGCGGGAAAAAGAATGGAAAGCAATAGTGGAAATTACTTCTAATCTCCCAAAAATTTTACAAAAAGAGATTATTAGTTTATGGCTGGATTGTGAAGAGGGGCTGACCAAAGAAGGAAGATTTGTGTCGCAGGTGGATAAATTGGTCAATCTTTTTCAGGCTATTGAATATTGGAAAAAGGATAATAAGTTTCCAATTGAGGGCTGGTGGGTTTTTATAAAAGAAAGGGTAGACGACCCTTTGTTATTGAAATTTACCGATGAATTAGATAAAGAGTTTGCTATAGCAAACAGAATATCTAAAAAAAACAAAAAGTCCAAAAAGGCGAAGAGGCCAAGAAAAAAATAAATTTACCATAGACATCTTTAAAAGCCCGAGCCAGGGCTTTTTGCTTTTTAGAAAACAAAGAGATGTGATAAAATAAGATTGATTATGATTAATCAGGAATTGGCAAACATTTTTTACGAAATTGGATATTTTCTTGAAATGGAAGAAGCGGCTTTCAGGCCTCAGGCCTATGAAAAGGCAGCGATTGTTTTGGAGAGCACAAAAGAGAGTGTGCGCGATATCTATAAAAAAGGCGGAATCAAAGCGCTTATTGCGATGCCCGGAGTCGGCGAAAGCATTGCGAAAAAAATTGAGGAGTATCTTCAAACAGGAGAAATCCAATATTATGAAAAGTGGAAGAAGAAAGTGCCGGTTGATATTGAAGGACTAATGGCAATAGAGGGAGTGGGGCCAAAGACAATTCGGGTTTTATACGATGAACTCGGAATCACTAATATAAAAGAGTTGGAGCTGGCAGCGATGAACCATAAAATTTCTCCCCTTTTTGGATTTGGCGCCAAAAAAGAAAAAAATATTTTGCAAAACATTGTTTTTTTAAAGGCGACAAGAGAAAAATTTCCTTTTGAAAGAATTTTTCCCACAGCAAGAGACATCAAAACCAAATTAAACTCCTTAAAAGAGGTGAAGAAAGTTGATTTGGCCGGGTCATTGCGCCGAAGAGAGGATATGGTTGGCGATATTGACATTTTAGCAATAACTTCATGCCCGGAAAAAGTGGTGTCCTTTTTTGTTGGCTTGCCGGAGGTGATGAAGATTTGGGGCAAGGGCAAGACCAAGGCATCCGTCCGTTTGAAGCAGGGCATAGACGCGGACTTGAGAGTGGTGCCGGAGATTAGCTATGGCGCGGCTCTTCAATATTTTACCGGTTCTAAAGAACATAATGTGGCTTTAAGAAAAATAGCCATTGAAAAAGGAATGAAACTTAATGAATACGGGCTTTTTAAGGGGAAAAGAAGGATTGCCGGACAGAAAGAAAAAGATATTTATACAGCCCTTGGCGTCAAGTGGATTTTGCCTGAATTAAGGAAAGGCAAAAAAGAGATTGAATTTTTGATTGACGACAAGAGGTAGCATTATCTGCGAGATTTTGTTATTATTAACAAAGGTTTAATAATTAATAATTAATAACTGATAATATGAATCAAAAATACGCAAAAATTTCAATAGTTTCTCTCTTTTTGCTGTCTTTTGCTTTTGGCGCTTCAGCCCTGACCGCTGAATCTTCTTGCGGGTCCTTATACGAAATGCATATGAAGATTATTGATAGATACGATAGCGACCAAAACAAAAAAATATCTTTACAAGAATCATATAGTGCCGTATCCGCTTGGTTTGATTCTGTTTGGACTGATGCGGATTTATTGGGATTATTAAAATTTGCTAGGCAGGAATGCGTTATTCCCTCTATTGAGAATGACCCGGCGTCTGGGACGCTTTCCGCTTCCGCTACCCAAGTAAATGTCGGAGAAACAATTATACTGACAGTAATTGGCAAAGACAACGACGGTCTGCAAAATCTGTGGGTCTATTATCAAGGGAGTTGGCATAATAAACCAACGCAAGGGACAATTGCCACTACCACATTTTCTTTTTCAGAGCCAAAGGCAGGAACTTATATTTATAAAGGGTATATATATGGAAGTCAGCCGAGTGGAGTGAAAGAAACCGCCTGGACCATTCCCCAAGAGGTAAGGGTAACAGTTTTGCCAGCAGCAGTTATTGATTGCCACTATTATTATTGGTTTGACAGCGATACAACCGCTTGTGGCTATAAGCAATTTTGCGGCGAGTTTATGTATTATGGATTAAGAACTTTTTCCACCCAGCAAGAGTGCGAACAGGCATTGCCAGTAAATCCTTCTCAAAATGACCCGGTTTCCGGAACATTATCTGTTTCATCTGCGACAGTAGAGCCGGGAGACAATATTATTCTGACTATTACAGGGCAGGACGATAATGGATTGTATGCCCTTTTGACCTATTATCAAGGGGAATGGCACCAAAAATTAATTCAAGGAACGGCTGCTGACGCAACCTTTACTTTTTCCGAGTCCCAAGAGGGAGTTTACACCTATTTAGGGTATGTTTATGGCAAGACGGCTAACAATAATTTGGAGTTTGGCTGGACTGAGCCGAAGATGCTAAGTGTTACGGTTCGCAAGAAACCGACAGAAGGCCCGGATTTGATTATCTCCTCGGTGAGCACAAACCCGGTTTCTCTTACTTCGTCAGACGAGGTTGATTTCAAGGTGATTATTAAGAATATCGGTTCAGAGCGAATGCCGGTGGTGGATGGAGGAATTATAACAAAAATTTCCTCTTCTTCTATGGTAGATTCGGGTTATAGAATTTGTGACGCTATGACAACTCGCTTAGGAGCGGGAGAAAGCGCGACCATAGATTGTCCGATTGTGCAAACTCTTTCTGTTGGTACTCATAACTTTACATTTTCAACAGATGACGGAAACAGGTTGTCAGAGGCCAACGAAAACAATAACGGAAAAACAATTTCCCTAACAGTGGGACAGACCTCAACTCTTTCAGTCAATCTTACTGCCTCTCCTTCTTCCGGTGTCGTTCCTTTGACCGTGGTAGAGCTAAAAGCTACTGCGTCAGGGACAGCAGTTGGAGATACCACTTTCCGGTTTGATTGTACTAACGATGGAGTTTGGGATGGAACATATTCCAATCGTCCAGAAGCCAGTCGCTATCATTATTGCGACTATTTTCAAGCCGGCGCATACACTGCAAAAGTTCGGGTTGAAGCAGGAGGACTAACAGCTCAAGATACGGCAACCATAATAGTTTCTGCAACAGGAACAGGGCAAAGCGACCCGATATCAGGAATATTCTCTACAAGCGCGGCAAGTGTTGCGGAAGGAGAATTCTTCACTCTCAAAGTAGTGGCGCAGGATGACCAGGGAGTGGATAAAATTAAGATTTATTACAAGGGTTCGTGGCATACTTTTGATTGTGGAAGACAGACATCCTGCACTAAGAGTTATGAACTATATGAGTCAACGGCCGGGGCCTATACATACTATGCTAAGGTTTATGGGTACGATTTAAGCGGGAATTCAGAGAATAATGATGCCAGCCCGAATTATCTAAGAGTTACAGTAACAACGCCAGTTGTTGCTACTTGTACGGACTCTGATGGAGGGGCGAATTATTCTGTTAAGGGCAGTTCATCCTCAACCGTTTCTGGGGTTGAAGGGAGAGTCGATTGTTGCAAATTAGAATATTCAACCTATATGGGTGATTCAGTTAATCATATTGGTACAGGAGGAGGAGCTTGTGTAACAAGCGGTCCCTATCTCTATGAAGCGATTTGTCAGAACGGAGTGCCTTATACCACGGTATATACTTGTCCCTGGGGTTGCCAAGATGGCATTTGCAAGTAATTTGACGATGAAAATTCTTTTTCGCAAGAGAGTTTATCGGGCGGAAAAAATATTTCTCCCGGAAAAACTTCTTAAAAAAGAGGGAGTGCTTTAAAAAACTCAAAAACCCGCTTCAAGCGGGTTTTTGAGTTTTCAGTAGTTAGTAATCAACAATCAATAGTTAATAATCAATCGCCCATGGCGGGCAAGTAATTAATGATTAGTGATAAATGATTATTTGACCGCTTCTTTTACAATCTCTTCAAATATTTTTGGTTGTTCTTGGGCCAATTGGGCCAAAATTTTTCTGTCTATTGCGATATTTTTCTTCTTCAAGGCGCCCATTAGCTTACTGTAGGAAATATTTTGTTTTCTGGAACCGGCATTAATCTGGACTTGCCATAGTTGTCTTTTCTCCCGTTTTCTCACTTTTCTATCTCTGTAATTATAAGCCAGGGCATGGAACAATGCTTCTTTGGCTAAGGTATATCTGTTTTTTCTGCCCCAACGGAATCCCTTGGTTTGTTCTAATAGTTTTTTTCTGCGTTTGTGGGCTGTTGTCCCTCGTTTTACTCTTACCATATTATATAGACATCAATTTTTTAATTTTTTTGGACTCGGACTTTGGCAATTCCACCCATTTTCTTTTCTCCTGTATTATTTTCCCTGATTTCTTTGACCGAAAATGATTCTGCCCGGTTGCTTTGCGTAAAAGTTTTCCGCTTTTGGTTAGTTTAAATCTTTTGGTCAACGACTTTTTTGTCTTCGCCTTTCTTGTCTTCGTTTTTTTTGTCTTCTGCGACATTTTTTTGTCCTCGTTTAATAATAAGAATTAATATATTTGGTAATCTCCTGGGCGGCTGTTCGGTTTCTATCGGGACTTGGTTGCCCAATATCTCCACAAATTTTTTTATCTGTTCTTCGGCGTGTTGCCGCAGCGCTCTTTCTCGTCCCCTTAATCGCAATTCTATCTTAATTTTGTTTCCCTGTTTCAGAAATTTGTACGCTTGATTTGCCTTGGTTTCTATATCGTGGATAGAAGTATTAAATTTTATCCTTACTCCCTTAATCTCTCCGCCCTTTTGGCGGGATTGCTTTTTTTCTTTCTTTTTTAATTGATAAAGATATTTTCCATGGTCGCCGAGCTTGCATATCGGGGGAGAGGCCTTGTCAGTGACCTGTATTAAATCTAAACCGCGCTCGGAAGACATTTTGAGCGCTTGTTCCAGGGATACTATTCCTACCTGTTTATCGTCTTCGTCAATCAATCTTACCTCTTTTGCTTTTATTTGATGATTTAATAAGGGTTTGTGCAGAATACTTTTATAATTATTTATTTTAGTGGAGATGGCGGGATTTGAACCCGCGTATGGGAAGGCGTTTGAATTGTTTCTACAAGCTTACCTTGATTAATGTTGTCGGTCAGAGGCCTTGAATCAAGGGAAACAGCTTCTGGCTTAGGCCTAATTTTGGCAATTCTTTTCGGCCAACGAAGAATCGCTTATCTCGATAAATTACACCCGTTTTGCTTATCGAGAGTCCGCAAAACAGATGGGCGTTGATTATTGCTAATCAAGCGCCGACCGTGGCGTTATGCATAAGCATAAGCCGGTCTTTGAAATAAGTTGGCACTTATTTGATTCTTGGAAGTTTAGCCAGATTCCAAGAGCTGGGCTTGCGCAATTCATCAGCTGTTTCCTATCGATGCCTTTCACCCCCATTCTTTAAGCTCTCTTCTGATGTCTTTTTCCGTTGCTCTTTTTTTAAGGATATCTCTTTTGTCAAATTTGCTTTTATGTTTGGCAATTGCTATTTCAATCTTTATTTTTCCGTGCTTAGTATACATTTTTAAAGGCACCAATGTCAAGCCCTTTTGCGCTGATTTCCCTATCAGATGCTTGATTTCCGATTTATTTAACAGTAACTTTCTGGTTCTTCTTTCGTTGTAATTATTAGGAGTGTTGTTTGGCTGATAAGGAGGGACGCTGGCATTAAGGAGATAGGGGTCCTCGTCTTTGAAAACCACAAAAGCTCCCTGCAGGTTGGCCCTGCCGAGCTTGATTGATTTTACTTCAAAGCCGTTTAAGACAATACCCGCCTCAAATTTTTCAATAGGGAGGTAGTCAAAAAAGGCCTTTTTGTTTTCTGCTAAATTCTTTGCCATTGTTTTATGGTATCATAAACAAGCGAAATAGTAAGGGGAATGGAAAAATATTAATTGGAAAAGGTCGGGAAGATACAATCATTAATCATTAAATATTTTTTAATATGGAGGATACAAAACAATTTTTTCATCACCGACATCCCAAAGGGATTTTGAGAGGAGTTTTAGTTTTATTTCTACTCGCTTTGACCATTTCCGTGTCGGTGGGAATTTCTAATCAAATAAAGACAGGCAGATATATTGGTCAGGATGTGGTTTCAAGAAATACTGTTTCTGTCAGTGGAACAGGGGAAATATATGCTAAACCGGATTTGGCGATTACCGCTTTTTCAGTAAAAACAGAAGCCAAAACAGTAGAAGGGGCGATGTCGGACAATACCAAAAAAATGAATGCCGTTATTGAGGCGATGAAAGGTGCCGGGGTTGAAGAAAAAGACCTGAAGACAACTAATTTTAATATTTCTCCGAGATATGAATATGTGACTGATTATTCTGTTGACTATTGGCCAAAACCACAAAAAAGAGTTTTAACAGGATATGAAATTACTCAATCAATTGAAGTCAAGATAAGAGATATGGCCAAAATTGGAGATATTATTCAAAAAGCGGTTGATGCCGGGGCCAATCAGGCAGGAGGGCTTCAGTTCACTTTTGATGACCCGGATGGCTTGAAGAATCAAGCGCGAGAAGAAGCGATTAAGGAAGCAAAAGAAAAAGCAGAATTATTGGCAAAACAGCTTGGCGTGAAATTAACCAAGATAACCAATTTTAGCGAAGGGGGTTATTATCCGCCGGTTTATTATGATAACGCAATAAGCGCTAAGGCAATGGGCGAAGCGGAAGCTGCCCCGCAGATAGAAACAGGAGAGAATAAAATCACGGTGAATATAACCATCACCTACGAAATAAATTAAGCTCTGTTAGTTCTGTTAGGGTCAGACCCTAACAGAACAGATAACATTTGCCAAAATTACGAGGCCCGGCCTCGTAATTTTGGCAAAACGCCGGAACCCACGTCAGTGTTGAGGATTCTCACTACGAGGCCCGGCCTCGTAATTTTTTGGAAAAAGTTATCCACAGGGCAGAGAGGATTGAAATGCGAATAGTTGACAAAGATTTTCAAGCAGAGTTATAATTAACTTAGTTATAATTAATCATAAAAATATGGATTTTAAAAAAGCTTTAACAGGTGGTTATGGGCCAGATGACGAATATAGAGGAGATGTTTCGGGGAGAGGAGAAAGCACTCTTAGCAGAGGAGATTTTTCGGGGAGAGGAGAGCGAGGGATTTAAAATAATAAAAGACATTTTTGAAATTAGACAAAACGCTTTTTAAGCGTTTTGTTTTTATTTGTTATATTATGAGGCCAGTCCTCTTTACGAGGCTGGGTCTCTTTGCGTTTTTTGCTTATAATAAAAATATGAGATAAAATTATATAATATGAGCAACTACATATGAGCAATTACTATGTCGTCAATCTAAAAGGAGAGAGAGAACCATTTTCTTTGGTAAAAGTTTTGAGAAGCGCAAGGCGCGCCGGCGCTTCAAAGGACTTAGCGCAAAAAGTGGCATTGGAAATAGAAAAGATTGTTTATCCGGGCATAAAAACCAGTGAAATTTTTAGGAAAGTCCATCAATTTCTCAAAAAAGAGGACAAACAATCAAGTTTGCGATTCAGCTTGAAGGAAGCGATGAGGAAATTGGGCCCTAGCGGTTTTCCTTTTGAGAAATACATAGGGGAAATTTTCTCCGCGCATAAATACGAGGTCTCGTTAAATCGGAAAATAAAAGGAAAATTCGCTCTTCATGAAATTGATTTTTTGGCGCGGAATAAAGAAAAATTATATATTGGAGAATGTAAATTCCGTATTTTTCCCGGAGAAAAAATTGATTTAGCGATAGTTCTGGCATTTTATGCCAAATTTTTAGACCTCAAGAATGGCAATTATTTTAATCTGCCAAGAAACGTTGTTTTAAAGCCAATTTTGGTTACCAACGCAAAATTCAGCTCGCAAGCCATCAGGTACGCCAATGGTATGGAAATTGAGCTTTTGGGTTGGAGACATCCGCCAAGCAGGGGGCTGGAGTTCATGATTGAGGCGGAACAACTTTATCCCATTACAATTTTACCTTCATTTAAGGGATATTTAATGGAAGCGTGTTCGCAGGCAAGATTGATGTTCGCCAGAGATATGTTGAAAAGGAGTTCCGGAGAAATTGCCGGAGAGATTGGCATTGACGAGAACAAACTTTCTCCTTTGGTTAAAGAAGCCAAAACATTATTGGAATAGCTTGGAAAAAAATTAAAAGACCGTTTTCACGCGGTTTTTGGTTTTACAAAACCATATTTTAAGGTTAAACTGAAAAAATATGGACAAAGAGGAATTAATAGGCCTTGTCAAAAAGGCGATTTTAATAGCTCAAAAAGAAGGCAAACTTCCTGATTTTAATATTGCGGAAATCTCGATAAATTATTCTGAAAAAAAGGAATATGGAGATTACAATACTCCGATAGCGTTTTCTATTGCCAAACAAATCAATCAGACCCCGGATTCAGTGGCAAAAATTTTGGCTGATTATCTATCACAGAAAGAAGAGACAAAATCTGCAAAAGCACAGGGCGGGTTTGTAAACTTTTATCTTACAGATAAAGACCTGCAAGATTCCTTGAAAATTATTTTGAAACAGAAAGACAAATACGGCTCCAGCAACAAAGGCAAAGACAAAACAATGGTCATAGATTATTCCGCGCCCAATATTGCCAAGCCGTTTGGAGTCGGTCATTTGCGTTCTACAATTATCGGGCAGGCAATCTATAATTTGTATAAATTTTTGGGCTGGAAGTGCATAGGCGACAATCATCTCGGCGATTGGGGAACTCAATTCGGTAAACTTATTATTGCAATCAAGAAATGGAATAAAAAGCCGTTAAAAGAATTAACTGTCTTGGATTTGCAGGCATTATATGTTCGGCTCCATACGGAAGCGGAAACCCAGCCAGAACTTTTAAAAGAATCAAGAGAATGGTTTAGAAAGCTTGAACAGGGAGATAAAGAGGCCCAAGAAATTTGGAAAATATGTGTGGATATAAGTATGGAAGAATTTAAAAAGATTTATGATATTCTTGGGGTTAAGATAGATGAGGCCTTGGGAGAAAGTTTTTATGAGGATAAAATGAAAGCGATAATTGAGAGCGCTAAAAAAAAGGGCATCGCCCAAAAGAGCCGAGGTGCATTAGTAATCGTCTTGCCCGGGATGAATGTTCCTTTAATGCTTTTAAAATCAGATGGAGCCACTACTTACGAAACAAGGGATTTGGCAACCATCAAATATAGGTTGGAAAAATGGAAACCGGACTTGATTGTCTATGAAGTTGGGGCTGACCAACGGTTTCATTTTGAAAAAGTATTTAAGGCAGCAGAAATGCTCGGCTACAGCAAGGGCATTAAGCTCAAACATATTGCCCATGGATTGATTCGCTGGGAAGATAGAAAATTTTCTACCAGAAAAGGAGACACTATTGCCTTGGAAGAGGTCTTGAACGAAGCGGTCAAAAGAGCCAAAGATATTATTTTAAAATCAAAAGAAAATCAAGATATCAGCGCTGAACAGAGAGAGCAAATTGCCGAGCAGGTCGGAATCGGGGCGGTGAAATATAATGACTTATCCCGCCAACCGGAGAAAGATATTATATTTGACTTGGACGATATGGTAACATTGGAAGGTAATTCGGGTCCCTATCTTCAATATACCGCTGTGCGATGCCAAAGCGTTTTGGACAAGGCCGGCAAAATAAAGAAAGAGACAGGGATTGCTGCTTTAAACCCAGAAGAAAAATCCGTAATATGTCTTTTAAAAATTTTCCCGGAGATTATAGAAGAATCAGCCAAAACTTTTTCCCCGAATTTGATTTGTAATTTTGCTTTTGATTTGTCTCAAAAATATAATATTTTTTATGAAAAATGCTCAATTTTAAATGCCGATAGCGAGCAGAAGAAGCTCCGCCTTGCCATAACCGCTGCGACCAGGCAAGTTTTAGAAAATAGCTTGGAATTATTGGGAATAGCCGTTCCCGAAAAAATGTAACATGGAAATAATTTTTCCTAAAATTGAAGAGAAAATAATAAAGTTTTGGAAAGAAAACCGGATTTTTGAAAAATCCTTGGAGAAAAAAGGAGGAGATTTTATTTTTTATGAAGGTCCGCCAACGGCCAATGGAAAGCCGGGAGTTCATCACGTTTTAGCGAGAGCGCTAAAAGATATAATCTGCCGTTATCAGACAATGAAAGGGAAAAGGGTTTTAAGAAAAGCGGGATGGGATGTGCATGGGCTTCCGGTTGAACTGGAAGTTGAAAAACAGCTTGGATTACGGGATAAGAAAGACATAGAGAAATACGGAATAGCGCAATTTAATAAAGAGTGCAAGAAATCCATTTGGAAATATGCCGGCGAGTGGAAGGACCTTACGGAAAGAATTGGCTATTGGCTGGATATGGAGAATCCTTATGTCACTTCCGACCCTTATTATATGGAAAGTGTTTTTTATATAATTAAAAGGGTCTGGGAAAAGGGGCTGTTGTATCAAGGATATAAAGTTCTGCCTTATTGTCCGCGTTGCGGGACCGGGCTTTCGTCCCATGAAGTGGCGCAGGGATACAAAAAAATAGCGGAGAAAGCCATATATGTGAAGTTTAAAGTCCAAAGTCCAAAGTCAAAAGTCCAAAGTCCAAAGTCCAAGGTCAAAAATGTAGAGACGGAAGACAATACTTATTTATTGGTTTGGACAACAACCCCGTGGACCTTGCCGGCAAATGTGGCCATAGCCGTTAATCCGAAAATTGAATATGTCTTGGCAGAAAAAAATGGAGAGCAATTAATTTTGGCTAAAGCGAGGCAGGCAGTTTTGGGTGATGATTTTGAAATAATGCAGGAATTTAAAGGAAAGGATTTGGTCGGATTAAATTATGCTCCATTGTTCGACGAGAGCGTTGTTTCCGCGCAATCAGAAGGAAAGAATATTTATCAAGTTTTGCCGGCGCACTTTGTCACCACAGAGGAAGGAACCGGATTAGTCCATATTGCTCCTGCCTTTGGTCAGGATGATATGGAACTTATAAAAAGTCAAAATACAAAACCCAAAACAAAAAGTGGCGGAAGCGGAGAATTTCCGATTTTATTACCCGTGGATGAAAGCGGTAGATTCAGGCCGGAGGTAAAAGAATGGGCAGGGATATTTGTAAAAGACGCTGACCCGTTGATTACGGAACACTTGAGACAAAAGGGGCTTCTATTTAAGGAAGAAACACATGAACATGATTATCCATTTTGCTGGAGGTGCGATACTCCGCTTTTATACTACGCCAAAAAAAGCTGGTTTATAAAAACAACAGCTCTTAAGAATAAATTAATAAGCAATAATCAAAAAATTAACTGGATGCCTTTGCACATAAAGGATGGAAGATTCGGCGAGTGGTTAAACGAGCTTAAGGATTGGGCTATTTCCCGCGAAAGATATTGGGGCACGCCCTTACCTATTTGGGAATGCCAAAAGTGCGCCGAAAAAATAGTTATTGGTTCAAGAAGTGATTTATTAAAACAAACATTTACGGCTAACAAATATTTTGTATTAAGGCACGGAGAGGCCGTCTCTAATGTAGAGGATTCGTTTTCTTCTTGGCCGGAGGGCAAAAAAGCGCCGCTTACTGAAAAAGGAAAAGAACAGCTGAAAAAACAAATACCATCATTGAAAAATAAAAAAATTGATTTAATAATTTCGTCAGATATTTTGCGGACTTCGCAAACCGCGGAGATAATGGCAGATGCCCTGGGCGCCCAGGTTGTTTATGATGAACGTTTACGCGAGATAAACACCGGCTTATTGAACGGAAGAGCGGTTCAGGAGGGAGTCAAGTACTTTAACCCGGACAATAGTTTGACTCGCGACCAGATTCTTTTGAAAAGATTTGAAGCCCAATTCCCCGAGGGAGAGAATTATTCAGAGGTAAAATTAAGAGAGCTGGATTTCATAGATGATATTAATAGAAAATATAAGGGCAAAAAGATATTGCTCGTGAGCCACGAGTTGCCAATTATGATGCTTAAAAGCATTGTCCTTGGTTTGACGAATAAAGAGTTCGTTGATAACGAGGAGGACCTTTCTATCGATACGGGAAAATTTCAGGAATTGGATTTTCGTGCTTTTCCATATAATACAGAGGGAGAATTGGATTTTCATAGGCCATATATTGATGAAATAAAATTTGCTTGTCCCAAATGCGGAGGGATAATGCAGCGAGTGCCGGAAGTTATGGATTGCTGGCTTGACTCCGGCTCAATGCCATTCGCTCAAGGCCATTGGCCCCTTAATGACCAATTATCAATAATCAAAAATCATTTAGCGCCGCCGGAGTTATTCCCTGCTGACTACATCAGCGAGGCGATAGACCAAACAAGAGGATGGTTTTATACTCTTTTAGCGATTTCCACTTTATTGGGATTCGGGCCGAGCTATAAAAATGTGATTGTTTCGGGGCACGTGCTGGATGAGAATAGTCAAAAAATGTCTAAATCCAAGGGCAATGTGGTTGACCCCTGGGAGATGGTGAAGAAATATGGAGCAGACGCTTTAAGATGGTATTTTTATACGGTTAACCAGCCGGGAGACCCAAAATCATTTATTGAAAAAGATGTTGATAACGCCCTAAAGAAATTCATTCTCACTTTATGGAATTGTCATATTTTCCTCCAGACATACAAGCCCAAAAATTTAGACCTAAATTCGCAGAGATTAAAGCCAAACAATTTGCTTGACAAATGGATTCTGTCTAAACTTAATGGTTTAATTATGGAAGTAACCGTCAACATTGATGCCTATAATATTACTGCCGCAGCGCGTCTGATTGAGGATTTTGTCATAAATGATTTGTCCCTATGGCATATTAGACGTTCCCGCAATCGATTGCAGAGACCCAAGGACGCAAAAGAAGCGGAAGAATCAGCATCTATTTTAGCAGCCGTTCTTACCAATATTTGTAAATTAACTGCGCCATTTATTCCTTTTTTGAGCGAAGAGATTTATCGAGAGATAAATGGAAAAGACAAGAGCGTTCATTTAGCAAGCTGGCCGAAAGCGGATAAGGCGAAAATTAACAAGGAATTGGAAGAAGAAATGAAGGCGATTAGAGAGATTGTCGCCCTTGGCCTTAAAATAAGGAGCGATGAAGGAATCAAAGTAAGGCAACCGCTCAAAAAACTAAAAATTAAAAATGAAAAATTAAAAGTAGGGGAAGGACTGATTGAGTTGATAAAAGAGGAATTAAATGTTAAAGAGGTGGAGTTTCAGGTTGATGGAGAAAAGAGTGACAGTTGGGATTTGGAATATGACCTTGAAATCACCGAAGAGCTTAAAAACGAAGGGATTATTAGGGACATTATCAGACAGATTCAAAATATGAGGAAAAAATCCGGGTGTAAACCAGAGGACAGAATTACGATTTATTACTCCGCAATAGGGAGTTTGTCCGGGTTGATGACCGGGAAAAAACAGGAATTATTGTCTCAAGTCGGAGCAGAGGATTTAATTTCTTCAAAAGAAGACAAGGGACTTAAAATAGAATCAATTTCAAAAATAGACGGTCAAGAGCTTTGGTTGGGCTTAAAATTATAGTAAAATAAATATATGGCGATTCCTAAATTTTTAAAAACTTTTTTAACTACGGTCAGCTCCAAGCCCCAGTCATCTACGGGGAGTTTTGGCGAAAAGCGTGCTCTTGAAGGGGAAATTACGAAACGTCTCGGCGGAGACAAGGGGCTTTTCAAGGGGAAGCCCTTTCTAAGGAGACCTGATTTTCGTCGGGCGTTGAAAAAGGCGCCGGAAAGATTCCCCGGAGTAGTCGGCGGATTTACCGAAAAAGAGAGAGTGGCCCTTGAAGAAGGATTATTCCCGAAAGAGAAATTCGGAGTATATATTACACCCTATGAAGTGAACCGCCGCTTAAAGAGTTTAAAGAGCGAGATGATACGCGAAAGGGACATAGGCAGAAAACTCGAAACAAGAAAACAAATGCAGTATTTAGAAGCATTAAAGGGGAAAAAAGAAGAAAATGAGAAATAAAATATTGCTTATTATCATAGTCGCCTTTTTTATTTTAGGAGCAGTTGGCTATTGGCTCTATCAAAGAAACGATTATTCTAAAGAGGTTTTACGGGTGGACATTTTGGGACCGGATTCCGCTTCCGCAGGACAACAAGTGGAATACACCGTAAGGATTAAAAATAACGGTGATGTTCGTTTAGAAGAACCTCGTCTTATTTTTGAATTTCCAAATACTGTTCAGCCGATGAATGGCGAGGGATTAAGAGTAACGAAAGAAAGCGATGCGTTCGATGATAGGGCAATATACCCCGGACAAGAAAAAACTTTCCGTTTCCAAGCGATAATTTTTGGGAAACAGGGAGAGCTGAAAGAGGCAAAAGCGACGGTTTCTTACCATCCAAAAAACATCAAAGCAACATATGTTTCGAGAACCAGCCAGCTGATGACTATCAATGATGTCCCCTTGACTTTTGAATTTGATATTCCTTCAAGTTTGGGAGGAGGGCAGGAATTGGATTTTTCCTTAAATTATTTTTCCAGCATTGATTATCCTTTGTCTGATTTACAGATTAAAATCACTTATCCTTCGGATTTCTCTCTTAAAGAAACCGACCCGAAGGGGCTCTCTGATATTGAGTGGAGCATCCCTTTGTTGAATAAGGCAGAAGGCGGAAGAATTGATATAAAGGGGAGTTTGTCAGGAGAGGTCGGTTCAACAAAAATATTTAAAGCCGAGCTTGGGATGTGGAAAGACGGCAATCTCATAGTTCTTAAAGAAACGGCAAAACAGGTAAAAATCGTAGAGCAGTCGTTGTATATTACCCAGATAATTAATGGTTCTCCCGAGTATGTCGCTAACCCGGGAGACCTGCTCCATTACGAAATTGCTTTTAGGAACATAGGGAGTTCTCCCCTACAGAATTTGTTTTTGGCCAGTAAGCTCAATAGCCAATTATTTGATTTCGGGACTATTAAAACGCCCGACGGCCAAACGCAAACGGGCGATAACTCCATAATTTGGGACTGGCATAAAATTCCCAAACTGCAGTTTTTGGATGCCGGGGAAGAGGGCTTGGTTGAGTTCTGGGTTGAATTAAAAAGAGAAGCAGAAGGAATGAGCAGCGCCAAGATAGAGAGTGAAATTATTCTGGGACAAGCAAGAAGAAAATTTGTTAATAAGGTTAATGCCAATGTGGAGCTTGCTCAAGATGCCTTTGTGGACGATGAGATTTTTGGCAGTCAGGGCAATTTCCCGCTTACAATTGATAAAGAAAGCAATTTTACCGTTGTTTGGAAAATAAAAAATTACTATAACCCGGTTAAAGGCGCTAAGGTAAGGGCGGTTCTGCCGGCAGGCATTAGTTTGACCGGACAAATAATACCCCAGAAACTTAGTTTTGACCCGGAGACAAGAGAAATAATTTGGACGGCCGGTGATTTGCCGGCTAATCAAGGGATAAATGAACCGCTTCAGCTCGCTTTTCAAGTTAAATTAAAACCAAATGCCAGTCAGCAAGGAAATTTTGTTGAGTTGGTGAAAGATACGGTGTTTAGCGGACTTGATGAGTGGACCGAGAAGGACCTGCAAACAGGGCCATCACTTTTAACTACTGAAGCTTTTGGCGATAACGGAAAAGTAAGATAAAAAATATGGATTTAATGCAAAAAATCATATCTCTTTCAAAACGCCGGGGATTTATCTTCCCCTCTTCGGAAATTTACGGCGGATTCGGGTCCAGTTATGATTTTGGCCCCTTAGGAGTGTTGTTGAAAAACAACATCAAAAAAGCGTGGTTGGGTGAAATGCTCAAGAAACAAGATAATATTGTCGGACTTGACGCAGCCATTTTAATGTCGCCGAAAGTTTGGGAGGCCTCCGGTCACCTTACGGCGGGATTCGCCGACGAATTGGTGGAATGCCTGTCCTGCCACAAAAGATTTCGCGTAGATGAGATTAAAAAGGATAAATGTCCGGAATGCGGAGGAAAGCTTACAAAGCCGAAGCAATTTAATTTAATGATGAAAACATTTGTCGGTTCTCTTGAAGATGAAAGCGCGATTGCTTATCTGCGCGCCGAAACCTGTCAGGGAATCTACATTAATTTCAAAAATGTTCTAAATTCCGGACGGCTGAAACTGCCGTTCGGCATCGCCCAAATCGGAAAATCGTTTCGCAACGAAATTACTACCAAGAATTTTATTTTCCGGATGAGAGAATTTGAGCAAATGGAGATGCAGTGGTTCTGCCATCCCAAGGAGGCGGATAAATGGTTTGAGTATTGGAAAGAGCAACGGCTTAATTGGTATTTTGATTTAGGTGTAAAAAAGGAAAACTTAAAATTATTGGAAGTTCCCGAGGGCAAAAGAGCGCACTATGCCAAAAGACAAATTGATTTGGAATATAATTTTCCATTCGGCTGGCAGGAGATTGAAGGTATCCATAACCGCGGGGATTGGGATTTATCCCAGCACCAGAAACATAGTGGTCAGGATTTGAGCTATAAAGACCCGGTAACAGGAGAAGAATATATTCCTCACATAATTGAAACATCGGCGGGAGTTGAAAGGAGCTTTCTGGCATTTTTCACGGAAGCGTATCAGGAAATTTCAGGGGGAAGGACAGAGACCACGGAAGCAACCAAAGAAGAAGAAATATTGCTGAAGCTTGATAAAAAATTAGCTCCGATTAAAGTGGCGGTTTTGCCTTTAGTTAAAAACAAGCCGGATATCTCCAAGAAAGCCAAAGAGGTTTATCAGCTTATTAAGCCCCGTTTTATGGCGCGATATGATGAATCCGGTTCTATCGGCAGACGATATCGCCGGCAGGATGAAATAGGCACGCTTTACTGCGTCACTATTGATTTTGATACCTTAGACGATAATGATGTCACTGTCAGAGACAAAGACACAATGAAGCAAAAAAGAGTGAGAATAGAAAAACTTTTAGATTACCTCGCCGAAAAATTAAATTGAACCCACGGGCTTTGGAAAAATTAAGAGAAAAATGATGGCGAACAAAGAAGACGATTTTGACGTGGCTGTTATTGGAGCCGGCCCGGCCGGAATGATTGCCGCAGGCAGGGCTGGAGAACTTGGCGCAAAAGTTATTTTATTGGAAAGAAACAAAAAACCGGGCAGAAAATTGATTTTAACCGGTAAAGGGAGATGTAATCTTACTAACGCTGAGTTTAATTTAAATAAGCTTGTTGAAAATTACGGCAAGAAAGGAAAATTTTTATTCCATTCTTTTTTTGTTTTCGGACCTAAAAATGTCATTAATTTGTTTGAAAAGCTCGGAGTAAAGACAAAGATTGAAAGAGGAAAAAGAGTTTTTCCGGAAAGCGACAAGGCGGGCGACATATTGATGGCATTGGTTAAATATTTATTGAAAGGGAGAGTAAAAATCGTTTACAATTCAGAAGTAGCCGGAATTGTTCGCCAGAAAAATAGGATTAAAAAATTAATACTAAAAGACAAGACCGTCATTGCCAAGAAATATATTTTTTGTACCGGCGGAAAATCATATCCTTTAACCGGCTCAACGGGCGACGGACTTAAGTGGGCAAAAATTTTAGGCCATAAAATCGAAGAATTATCCCCTGTCTTGGTCCCGATTAAAATAAAAGAAAGCTGGGTTTGGGACCTTCAAGGGTTGGGTCTAAAAAATGTGAAAGTGAGCGCTTGGCAGGACGGTGAGAAGCAATGTAGCGGATTCGGGGAATGTCTTTTTACCCATTTCGGATTAAGCGGGCCGATTATTTTGGACATAAGTAAGAAAGTCGGGGAGTTATTAAAAAACGGAAAAGTAAAAATAGCCATTGATTTAAAGCCGGCGTTGGACTTGGTAAAATTAGATGAGCGTATTAAAAGGGATTTTCAAAAATATCAAAATAAATCATTCAAAAATTCCTTAAATGATTTATTGCCTCGCAATTTAATAGGTATTGTCGTGAGAATGTCTAGAATAGACCCGGAGAAAAAAGCGAATAGCATAACTAAAGAAGAAAGGGCTCGTTTAGCAAAAATTTTAAAAAATTTGGAAATGACTGCGGAAGGATTGCTTGGGTTTGATTCAGCCATAGTCACCGAAGGAGGAATTTCCTTGAAAGAAATAGAGAGCCGGACAATGAAGTCAAAAATAATTGATAATCTGTATTTTGCCGGAGAAATCATTGATATAGATGGCCCGACCGGTGGTTTTAATCTTCAGTTGTGCTGGAGCACCGGTTTCTTGGCCGGAGAAAACGCGGCAAAAGAAGAATAATGCGATTGATATATGGCGCTGGATACAAGCATTTTCTATTTTTTAAACGGATTAGCAGGCAAATCGCATGTCTGCGATATTTTAATTATTTTTTCTGCCCAGTATTTCCAATACTTGTTGATTATTGCGTTTTTCGTATTTCTTTTCTATTGTTTAAAGGACAAACGGGAGAAAATCCGCATTTTTCTGGCGATTGTTATTTCCATTATTGTGTCACGGGTTTGTGTTGCCGGAGTTATCCGGTTTTTTTATCATCGTCCCCGGCCGTTTATCTTTGATGATGTTCACCAATTAATATTTCCTAATGGCTATTCTTTTCCTTCGGGGCATTCGGCATTTTTTTTCGCAATGGCAACAGCGATTTATTTTTACAACAAAAAATTAGGCATAATTTTTTTTATCGCAGCGCTCTTTATGAATGTAAGCCGAGTTATTGCCGGGGTCCATTATCCTTCTGACATCATCGGAGGAATGATTATAGGCGCAATATCCGCCTTATTTGTGCATTTTCTCACGATGAAGAGATATAATAAAAAAATTTAATAATTCATTTTATAAAAAAATTTATTTGCCGAATTGTTAATAACTTTTTCTATTGACACGCATTGTGTGTAATCTATTATTAATAATAGAAAGGGACATTAAGGGTTGGTCTCCTTACCGCCTTTCGTTGAAAGCGGTTTGGTAAGGCAAGGGATAATTTAGATTATTCTTTTTGCCCCAGAGAGCCGTTGGTCAAATGCCAGCAAAGAAAAAGAAGAAGAAATAAAACAGAAGGCACCCTTGCGGTGCCTTTTGTTTTGGCTCGAATCCCATTTCTGGATAACTCCACTTGACAGTTTTTTTAGTTAGAATATAATTTTCTCAGAATGATTTTATGAGGTTGGTCTCTCATAATCATTCAGGTAAAATATGGACTTGATTGTATCAAGGAGCAGAAATATTCTTAAGATATTAGCAGGCCCATAAAAAATAATGATTAACGACGAATTAATGTTTGATGACTGGGAGGAAGATGCGGAAGAAGAAAAGTCAGGAGAAGAAGATGTCGAGGGATTGTCTTCGGAGGGAGACGACGAAGATGAGGAGGGTGACGAAGAGTAAAGGGTGAAGAAGAGCAAAAAAGAAGCGCCGATTAAGGCGCTTCCTTTTTGCTTTTTAAACCTTGTTTAATGTGATATTGTAGAATAGAATAGAAGTCATTAATTGTTCTGATTATTTATGTATCAAAAAACTGTTTTAAAAAATGGGCTAAGAATTATCGCTGTGCCGGACAAGAGTACCCAAGCAGTGACGGTTTTACTTTTGGTGAAAATAGGAAGCAAATATGAGATTAAAGGAACCAGCGGCATTTCCCATTTTTTGGAGCATATGCTTTTTAAGGGGACCAAAAAGCGTCCCACTTCCACCGATGTCGCAGAAGCGCTGGATAAGGTGGGGGGAAATTATAACGCTTTTACCGGCGAAGAATTCACCGGCTATTTTGCTAAAGTAGAGTCGTCCCACTTTGACTTGGCCCTGGACTGGGTGGCAGATATTTATTTAAATTCCCTTTTGCCCGAAAAAGAAATCAAAAAAGAGAAAGGAGTGATAGTGGAAGAAATCAATATGTACCACGATAATCCAATGGCGCATATCCAGAATTTATGGAAAAAATTACTTTATGGAGACCAGCCGGCTGGCTGGAGTGTGGCAGGCGAAAAATCAGGCGTAAAGAAGATTACCAAAGAACAACTATCGTCTTACCGAAAAAACCATTACACCGCCTCAAATTCTTTGGTCTGCATAGCCGGCAATTTTGATGGGGCAGAAGCAAAGAGAAAAGTAAGGGAATATTTTTCTAAATTGTCGAAAGGTAAAGTTCATCTTAAGCCAAAAGTTATTGAAAGCCAAAAAAAGCCGAATTCCTTGATTCATTTTAGAAAAATCGACCAAACGCATCTTTGTTTGGGGGTTCGGGCATACAATCTTTTCCATCCCCAAAGATATGCTTTAGAATTGTTAGCCGTAATATTAGGCGGAATGATGAGTTCCCGCTTGTTTGTAGAAGTGCGCGAGAAATTAGGGCTTGCCTATTATGTTGTCACCTTGCCGGAAAGCGACTCGGACACTGGCTTTCTGTTAACAAGGGCAGGAGTGGATAACAAAAATGTTGATAAAGCCATTAAGGCGATTTTAAGAGAATACAAGAAGATAAAAGAAGAGCTTGTTGGGCCGGCAGAACTCCAAAAAGCAAAGGATTATATTAAAGGCAAAATGGCTCTTTCTCTGGAAGTATCCGATGCCTTGGCTGCTTTTTACGGAGGCCAGGAACTTTTAGAAAATAGGATTTTAAGCCAAAAACAAATTTTTAAAAAGATTGATAGCGTTAAATCAAAAGATATTTTAGAGGTGGCGCAGGATATTTTTCAACCGCAGAAATTAAATCTTGTTTTACTTGGTCCGCTGAAAGACAAAAAAGCATTTGAAAACTTATTAAAAGAGTTTTAATATTAATGTAATGGATGAGGAACGGCCACTGAATTATATTCCGGAAAATATCGGAAGAGGCAACGGCTCCCGTGTTTTAGATATTTCCTGGGCGACTATCCTAAAAATTATTTTTGCCTTAGGCGCGCTTTATTTTGTCTTTTTAGTAAGAGATATCCTTATTTGGTTTATTTTTGCGCTGGTAATTTCTATCCTGTTCAACCCAGCTATAAATTTTCTCCACAAGTTGCATATTCCAAGAGTGATGGCGGCGATTTTGGTTTATTTAAGCATTTTTGTTTTTTTGGGAGTGTTTATGTATATCCTCGCTCCTTTGCTTTTTTCCGAATTACAGCAATTCAGTGTTAACTTGCCCACTTATTTTGACCAAGGAGCTCCATATTTCAGCGGTCTAAAAATAGAGGCCTTGCAAAATTTTCAATCATTTACCGAAGCATTGAGCAAAGGGCTTTCTAATGCTTCATCTAATATATTCACTGCTATGTCAGCCATTTTCGGAGGCATTGCCTCTACAATAGCTATCTTTTCCATTGCTTTTTTCTTGTCGCTGGAAGAAGAAGGTTTGCTCAAAGCGATAATGCTTGTTTCCCCGCCTCGTTATAAAACAAAGATTCTGACCGTCTGGCAGAGAAGTCAGAAAAAAGTGGCTTCTTGGTTTGGGGTAAGGATTATTTGTTGTTTCTTCATAGGGCTGACAATAGGAATCGCCTGCTATGTTTTGGATATTAGATATGCCGCCTTTCTTGGACTTTTCGCCGGACTCTTTAATATAATTTTTACAATCGGTCCATTCTTAAGTGGAACCGCTATTACCTTGTTTATTTTGGCGATTGCCGGTTTGCCCAAAGCGATTATATTCCTTATTATATTTTTTGTCGCGCAGGAAATAGAAAGCTATGTCATTATGCCGGTTTTGACCAAAAGACTTTTACGGCTTTCACCTTCTCTTGTGTTAATATCTTTATTAATCGGCGCTAAACTCTGGGGGCTTCTGGGAGCGATTTTAGCCATTCCCTTGGTGGGGATGTTCTTTGAGTTTGCCCAAGGATTTCTTACAAAAAGAGAAGCTATAGAGCAAGAGCTGTAACAGAATTAGAATGCCAGAATTTTTTGTCGTTGCTACTCCAATAGGAAATCTTCAAGATATATCCTTCCGAGCCCTTGAAGCGCTGAAAAGGGCTGATTTCATTTTGTGCGAGGATACGAGAGTAAGCCAAAAATTGTTAAATCACTTCGGAATAAGCAAGCCATTGATAAGTTATCATCAGCATTCAAAATCGGCAAAAGTAGAATCAATTATAAGATTATTAAAGCAAGGCAAGAATGTTGCCCTTATAACTGATGCCGGCACGCCGGGCATATCTGACCCGGGGAATAAGTTGATATGGGACATAACTCAAGAGCTGGGTGAGAGCGTAAATATTATTCCGATTCCCGGGCCATCTGCGCTCGCAACAATCGCCTCAGTGGCAGGCATCCCTATGGACAAGTTTTTGTTCTTAGGTTTCCCGCCTCAGAAAAAAGGAAGAAATAAATTTTTCAAGGAAGTTATTGATTCTAAATATCCGGTAATTTTTTATGAGTCGCCCTATAGAATTATAAAATCCCTTAAACAACTTCAAGAATTAGACCTGGAAATTGAGGCAATAGTTGGCAGGGAATTGACTAAAAAATTTGAAACAATTTATCGCGGGAGAATTGACAAAGTGATAGAGTTAATAGAAAAAGACAAGACAAAAGGCGAATTCGCCGTTATTGTCAAAAGAGATGGCAAAGAAAAATAAAAAATTCTATATCTCCACGGCCTTGCCTTATGTCAATTCCATTCCCCATATCGGCTTTGCTTTGGAAATCATATATGCAGATGTCTTGGCCCGTTATCATCGCAGTTTAGGCGAGGATGTCTTCTTTTTGACCGGCACTGACGAAAATGGGTTGAAAATTGCTCGGGCAGCGGAAGAATCAGGAGTTCCGGTGAAAGAATTTGCCAGGAAGAATGCCGAGGCCTTCCGCGAACTCAAAGAAATCCTTAACTTGTCTTTTGATGATTTTATAAGAACCACCGAAGAAAGGCATATTAAAGCGGTTTATAAATTATGGCAGACGTGTAAGCAAGATATCTATAAAAAGAAGTATCAAGGCCTTTATTGTGTCGGATGCGAACGATTCTATAAAGAAGAAGATTTGGCCGATGGACTGTGTCCGGAACACAAAACAAAACCGGAATTTATAGAAGAAGAAAATTATTTTTTTAAGCTTTCTAAATACGAAGAACAGCTCAAAGAATTGATAGAAGAAGATATTTTGAAAATTGTCCCGCAAACCCGCAAAAACGAAGTTTTAAGTTTTATTAACAAAGGGCTTGAGGATATTTGTATTTCTCGTTCGTCTAAGAGAGCGAGGAATTGGGGCATACCGGTGCCGGGCGACGAGAGCCAATTTTGCTGGTGCTGGTTTGATGCGGTGATAAACTATATCAGTGCTTTGGGATATGGGGTTGATGATAAAAATTTTCAGCAATGGTGGCAGGCAAATAATAATAATAAAATTCATGTTATTGGCAAGGGAATTTTAAATTTCCATGCCCTTTACTGGCCCGCAGCCCTTCTGTCCGCTGGATTATCCCTGCCTAATATTTTGTTTGTTCACGGTTATGTCACCGTGGGAGGGCAGAAAATGTCTAAAAGTTTGGGGAACATTGTTAGCCCCAAAGAATTAGCCGGGAAATACGGGATTGACGCGGTGCGATACTTTTTTTTAAGAGAGGCATCTCCTTTTGATGACAGCGATTTTACCATTGAGAAATTTGAAGAGAGATATAATGCGGATTTGGCGAAGGGGCTGGGGAATCTCGTTGCGAGGGTAGTAACCCTCGCAAGTAAGTCCAAAGTCCAAAGTCCAAAGTCCAAAGTAAAAATTACAATTCAAAACCCAAAACCAAAAGAAGAAATAGCCAAAACTCAAGAGAATTATAAAAGGGCATTAGAGGAATTTAAATTTAATGAAGCGTTGCGAACAATCTGGGGGCTAATAGGATTTTGCGATAGATATATTGAGCAGGAGCGGCCTTGGGAGGGCACGGAAAACAAATCATTAATTATTAATGATTTGTTGTTGGCAATTGAAGAAGTCGCCAAATTACTTGAACCATTCTTGCCAGAGACCTCGCAAAAAATAACGGCCCAACTCCAATCCTTAGAATCTGTTCCTCTCTTTCCCCGTTTGGCCTGATTTTTAATTTCAATATGTTATTTTTCGTTTTTCATTATGTTCATAGACACCCACGCCCATCTTAATTTCCCTGCTTTTGTGAAAGACAGGGATAAGCTCATAAAAGAGTGCCTTAAAAAAGATATTTGGCTTATAAATGTTGGCACTAATCTTTTTACTTCCAAAAAAGCAGTTGAAATTGCCCAGCGTTATGGTGAGGGAGTTTACGCTTCAATTGGTCTGCATCCGCTTAATCTTGACACCGGTTTTGTCAAAATAAAAATTGACAAGGATGAAGTAGACAAGGAAGAAAGTCCGTTTGAATCAGAATTTGATTATGAGACCTATCAAAAACTCGCTTTTGACAAAAAAGTAGTGGCAATAGGGGAAATCGGGCTGGATTATTATTGGAAACCGAAAACCAAAATAAAATTGGAGAAATTTAAAGAGGCCCAGAATATTTTATTCCGTCAACAGTTAAGATTGGCGAAAGAATTGGATTTACCGATTATCATCCACTGCCGAATGGCTCATGATGATTTAATAAGAATTTTGAAAGAGCAATCCTTAATTTATGATTCCAATTTCAAGGGAGTAATTCATTGTTTCACCGGCAACTGGGAACAGGCAAGGGCCTATATGGCAATGGGATTTCATATCGGGTTCAATGGTATAATTTTTAAATTTGATCAAGACGATATTATTAAGAAAATGCCTTTAGAAAAAATGTTAATTGAGACAGATTGTCCCTATTTGTTACCGCCAAAATATAAGAAAAAAATCAATGACCCGATGGGCGTGGAATATGTGGCTAAGGAAATCGCTAAAATCAGAAACATTTCTCTTAAAGAGGTTGCTGACCAAACCACCCAAAACGCCCAAAAATTGTTCATTGGCATTAGTAAGCTGGTTGACAAAAGTGGCAAAAAAGTTTAAAATAAAACCAATTCAGAGATTCAAGGAGGAAAGACATGAAATGGAATCCAATTTCCCCAATAAAGAGGGACCTGAAGAAAGATTTAACAGTTCTTTTCAATTGGCTTATTGGTTTAGCCAAAAGACATAAGAACAGACCCCGCTCTTATTGGGATGTTTAGTATGAGGAGATTATAACCGAGCCTAGCTCGGTTTTTTTTATTGAAAAATTTGGGGATTCTGGATAGAATAGAATTAGTGTTTTTTTATTTTAACTGTTTTATCACTTTTTCCATTCCGTTATCCATTTCGTTACCGAGTAACGAAACGATATTACAGATATTAGATATTCGTTACCGAGTAACGAAATATGTAACGAAATATAACGAAATGGAATGAAATATATTATATGAGAAAAACGCAATTGGTTTCGGGAGAATATTATCATATCTATAATCACGGAGTTGATGATCGTAAAGTTTTTGAAAATAATACTGATTTTATGAGAGCAGCAGTCAATCTAACGGTTTTTAATGATGCGAAGTCTTCTCCCGGAATACTTTCTCGTTTTGTTAAAGACCCCTCAAAACTTATTGATTCCTATATGCCCGATAATCGAGAACGGTTGATCGATATTATTGCTTTCACATTAAACTCTAATCATTATCATCTTTTTGTAAGGCAAAAAGCTGAAAAAGGAATTTCTCGTTTTATGCATTCTTTTGACAAAGGTTATGCCCGCTATTTTAATCTTAAAAACGATCGAAGGGGCGCGCTTTGGGAAGGCAGTTTTGGAATTAAACTAATTGATAATGAGTCCTATTTTTTTCACATCATGGACTATGTCCATCTGAATGTTCTTGATAATTTCCAACCCAAGTGGCGTGATGGCAGGATAGAGAATTGGGAAAGGGCTGCTGTAGACATGAAGAATTATATTTGGTCAAGCTATCCTTATTATCGCACCGGGACAAGTCAAATTCCTTTTATGAATTTGATAATCACAAGACCTGATTGGTTAAAGGAATATTGTCCAAAGCCAGAGGATTTTGAGAAAAGCGTTCATCTTTGGTCAATGCGAAACACTTTATGAATATTATGATAGCTATCGTTATCCGCGTATCGTTACTCGGTAACGAAAGATAACACTAAGTGGATGATGTCATATGAACCAGCGCATTTTATTGAAAAATTTGGGGATTTTGCGTAGAATGAAGAGTAATGAACAGTTATGACCCAAAAGCAATAGAGGGCAAATGGCAGGCAAAATGGGAAGAGGGGAAGATGTTTGAAGCCAAGGATTCTTCAAAAAAACCCAAGTTTTTTGTTTTGGATATGTTCCCCTATCCTTCGGGTGACGGTCTTCATGTCGGTCATCCGCGGGGATATGTGGGGACTGATGTGATTGCCCACTATATGAGGATGAAAGGATATAATGTCTTGCATCCTATGGGTTGGGATGCTTTTGGTTTGCCGGCAGAGAATTACGCCATTAAAACAGGAATTCTTCCTGCTATTTCCACAAAGAAAAACATAGCAAGATTTAAAGAGCAGATGAAGTTAATCGGCCTTTCTTATGATTGGTCGCGGGAAATTAATACCACTGACCCGAATTATTATAAATGGACTCAATGGATTTTTCTTTTACTTTTTGAACGAGGCCTTGCGTACCAAGAAACATTGCCGATTAATTGGTGTCCTTCCTGTAAAACGGGCCTTGCCAACGAAGAAGTAGTAGCCGGCAGATGTGAGCGTTGTGGCGCGGAAGTTACGAAAAAGAACATTAAACAGTGGGTTTTGAAAATTACGGATTATGCGGAAGAATTACTTGAAGGATTAAATAAATTGGATTGGCCGGAAAAAATAAAAGAGATGCAGAGAAATTGGATAGGGAAATCTGTTGGCGCGGATATAATATTTCAAGTTAAAAGTCCAAAGTTAAAAGCCCAAAGTCCGAATCCGGAAATCGGAAATTTTATCAAAGTATTTACAACGAGGCCGGATACGATTTTCGGAGCGACATTTATGGTCTTAGCGCCCGAACATGAATTGGTAGAAAAAATTACCACTCCGGGACAATCGGCTCGGGTGAAGGAATATCAAGAAAATACAAAAAACAAGATGGATATTGAGCGTCAACTTGAGGACAAAGAGAAAACAGGAGTTTTTACCGGCGCTTTCGCTATCAATCCGGCCAATAGCAAAGAAATCCCGATTTATATTGCGGATTATGTCTTGCCTTTTTATGGCTACGGCGCAATTATGGCAGTGCCGGGGCACGATGAGAGAGATTTTTCATTCGCCAAAAAATATAATCTGCCGATTGTAAAAGTGATAGAGGACCAAGGCCCAAAGTTCGAAGTCCAAAATTTAGAAGAAAGAGGAATAGAGGAGGTTTATGAAGGGGAGGGGATTTTGATTAACTCCGACAGATTTGACGGGACGGAATCCGAAAAGGCGGGCAAAAAGATTGTAAAATGGATAGAGGGAGCTGAGCCGACCGTGAATTATAAATTAAGGGATTGGATATTTTCAAGACAAAGATATTGGGGAGAGCCCATCCCGCTAATTTTTTGCGAGAACTGCAAAAAATTAGCGGAAAATCCAAAGTCCAAAATTCAAAAACCAAAATTTAGCAAAGGAGAATTATTAAATCCGGGATGGATTGCTTTGCCAAAAGAGAATTTGCCTTTAGTTTTGCCGGAGCTTGAAAAATATGAGCCGACCGGCACGGGCGAGTCGCCTTTGGCAAGCCGGCCTGAGTGGGTAAAAACAATTTGTCCCAGGTGCGGCGGCCGGGCTTTCCGTGAGACCAATACAATGCCCCAGTGGGCTGGCTCTTGTTGGTATTTCCTCGCGTATGTAATGCGAGAAAATCCAAAATCCAAAATCCAAAATCCAAAATTGGTTTGGGACAAAAAGAAGATTAAATATTGGTTGCCTGTTGATTTCTATATTGGCGGGGCAGAACACGCCGTCTTACATCTTTTGTACTCCCGCTTTTGGATAAAAGTTTTATCTGACGCAAAAATTATAGAATTTGACGAGCCGTTTAAAAAGTTGGTTACCCTCGGCTTGATTTTGGCGTCCAATGGTCAAAAAATGTCCAAGTCGCGGGGCAATGTAATTAATCCAGACGATATTATTGAGCAATACGGAGCTGATGCGTTCCGTCTTTATGAAATGTTTATGGGTCCCTTCAACCAGCCGATTGCTTGGGATACTGAAAATATCATAGGGGTTAGAAGATTTTTAGAGAAAATCTGGAAGTTTTTTGAAAAATCTCAAATTCCAAATTCCAAATCTCAAAAAAATTCCAATATTCAGAATACAAACATTGAAAGAATGCTGCATCAAACAATAAAGAAAGTTACCGGAGATATTGAAACTCAAAAATTTAATACTGCCATTGCTTCTATGATGGAGCTTATTAATAAAATTCAAAATTCGAAAGCTCAAATTCAAATCAATACCTTAGAAACTTTTTTAAAGATTTTAGCGCCGTTTGCCCCGCATATTGCGGAAGAGCTATGGAGCAGATTGGGACATGAAGAATCTCTATTCAAGGAGAAATGGCCGGAATATAATCCGAAGATGATTGTTGAAGAAGAAGTCAAATTAGTCATTCAAATTAATGGCAAGGTTCGTGGTACGATTGTTGTTTCGGCGGATTTGCCTGGAAAAGAGGCGGTCAAATTAGCCATTGAGTCCGATGTTGCCGAAAAATGGCTTGAGAACAAAAAAATCCAAAAAACGATTTTTGTCAAAGGCAAATTAATTAATTTTGTGATTTAGTCAACGGAACATTGAGGTTAATTTTATTTTTCTAATGTTTGTCCTCTGGTGTCCAGAATCTCCGGTTTTGTTTTCTTGAAAGTAGATTTTTATTGTGGTACATTAAAGGATATGAACCATATCATCGCTAATCCAAAAGTTTTTGGAGGCAAACCCATTGTTAAGGGAACCAGGATTTCTGTTGAATTTATTATGGAATTGACCGCTTCTGGTATGACGATTGATGAAATCGTGAAAGAATACCCGATTCTTAAGAGAGGTGATATCCTGGCAGCCATTAAATACGCCACTCAGGTCTTCAAAAAGCAAGAGCTTGTTTTTGCTTAATTTTTCCTATGAAATTTTTAGCTGATGCTAATATTGCTCCGAGGACAATTAAAGCTCTTAGACAAGCGGACTTTAATGTTAAGAGCATAATCGAGGAAGGCCAAGGAGAGATATCCGACGAAAAAGTAATTAAGTTGGCCACCAAAGAGAGTCGTATCATTTTGACGCACGATAAAGATTTCGGAAATATTTTAATTTACCCCGTCTTAAAACACAAAGGGGTTATTTTAATTCGGCTTAGAAATCAAAGACCCCAGAATGTTATTAGACGTCTTGTTCCTTTTTTGGAGGCAATCTCTCTAAAGAAAATAAAAAATAATCTTATAATTTTAACCGAGAAAGGAATTAGAGCATATAAAGAATAAAAAAAGTTAATATTTATGAATTTATTGAATAAAAAGATCCAAAAAACGATTTTTGTCAAAGGCAAATTAATTAATTTTGTGATTTGATTGATTTTTATTTTGTTCCTTTATTTTTAACTTTTCACTTTTAATTTTTAACTTGGACAAGCCCGCTTTGAGGGGGCGAAGGAATATGTGCGGTATAATTGGATACATTGGTAAAAAAGATGCCCTTCCTATAATCATGGAAGGGCTAAAGCGACTTGAGTATAGGGGATACGACTCGGCCGGAGTCGTTATTTTAGACAAAAACAATAGTGCTCAAGTTGTGAAAGCAAAAGGCAAAATCAAAGATTTGGAGGAAAAATTAAGGGGAAAAGAGATAAAAGGAAATTTCGGAATTGGACATTCAAGATGGGCAAGTCACGGGCAACCATCAGAGATAAATGCACATCCGCATTGGGATTGCAAAAAAGAAATTTTTGTTGTCCACAATGGAATCATTGAAAATTATTCAATATTGAAGGAAGTATTAGAAAAAGAGGGGCACAAATTTATTAGCGAAACAGACACAGAAATTTTGGCTCATTTGATTGAAAAATATTTTAAGGGAAACTTGGAAGAGGCGACGCGATTAGCCCTGAAAGAAGTTGTTGGCGCTTATGCAATTGCTGTTGTTTCTCCCAAAGACCCTAATAAAATTGTTTTTGCCCGCCAGTCGAGCCCCTTGCTTGTTGGCTTGGGCGATGAAGAAAATTTTGTTGCCTCTGACGCCCCGGCAATTTTGGGGCACACAAGACAAGTTATTTATTTAGAGGATGGAGAAATGGGGGTAATTACTCCAAATGATTTTCAGATTTTTAACTTAAATAGGGAAATAATAAACAAAGAAACTAATCATTTGGAATGGAATATTCAACAGGCAGAAAAGGGTGGCTATGAGTATTTTATGCTTAAGGAAATTATGCAAGAGCCGGAAGCGATTAGGAATGCGATTAGAGGAAGAATAATTTTAAATGAAGGGACCGCTAAATTAGGCGGGATAGAATCTATAGCTGATAAATTGAAAGGAATAGATAGATTAATAATCGTTGGCATGGGAAGCGCTCTCTTGGCGGGTAGAGTCGGGGAATATATGATTGAAGAATATGCCGGTATTTCAGTAGAGATTGAGGACGCTTCGGAATTTCGGTATAAGAAACAAGTGTTTCGTAAAAATGATGCAATTTTGGCAATTTCTCAATCAGGGGAAACAGCTGACACGCTTTTTGCCGTTAAAGAAGCAAAAAGAAAAGGAATTTTATGCTTGTCTATTGTTAATGTGGTCGGCTCAAGCATTACCAGAGAGGTAGACGCCGGGATTTATAATCATGCTGGTCCGGAGATAGGAGTGGCTGCCACTAAATCCTTTGTTGCCCAATTATCTATCTTAGCGCTTTTAACTGTATTTTTAGGAAGACAAAGGGAGATGTCTTTGGTTATGGGGAAAAGAATCTTAGAAGAACTTGCCAAAATGCCGGATTTAATAATGGACGTTCTCGTGCAGAAAGATAAAATTAAAGAGCTCGCTCAAAAATATTATCAATACAAAAATTTTCTTTATCTTGGACGGAAGTATAATTCTCCGATTGCCTTTGAAGGAGCATTAAAATTAAAAGAAATTTCTTATATCCATGCCGAAGGTCTTGTTGCAGGAGAAATGAAGCATGGTTCTATAGCAATGATAGACAAGGACTTCCCTTGCTTTGTTGTCGCCCTCAAAGACAGTGTTTATGAGAAAATGATTTCAACTATCCAAGAAATTAAAGCTAGGAACGGAAAGGTTATTGCATTGACCACGGAAGGCAATCAAGAGATTTTGAATCTAGTGGATGATTGTATTTTCATTCCAAAAATTTTAGAAATACTTACGCCTATTTTGTCAGTTATTCCTTTCCAGCTTTTCGCTTATTATGTGTCGGTTTTGCGTGGTTATGACCCGGATAAGCCGAGAAATCTGGCAAAAAGCGTTACCGTCGAATAATTCCGGTTTATCTTCTTCTTCTTATATGATAAAATATCTTTACTATGGATATTGCAAAATTACTCTATAAACCAGCTGGCGAGAGAGCGATTCTCTTGGGGAATTTTGCGGTGATAAGGGGAGCTCTGGAATCAGGGGTTCAGTTTGTCTCAACATATCCGGGCACGCCGGCCTCGGAAATCGGCGATGGATTTTCCTTGCTCGAAAAAGCAGGCAAGAGTAGTTTTTATTTTGAATATTCCACCAATGAAAAAGTTGCCTTAGAAGCCGGCATCGGAGCCAGTTTTTCTAATTTAAGAACCTTGGTGGCAATGAAAAGCTTTGGCTTGAATGTGGCGAGCGATGCCTTATTGCCTTTTGTCTATACCGGCTCCAAGGGCCCTACGGTTATAGTGGTGGCAGATGACCCCTCTTGCCACAGCTCTGGGCAAGAAGAAGAGAATGCCAGAGGATTTGCCTATTTGGCGCACATACCCATTCTTGAGCCGTCAGACCCGCAGGAATGCAAGGATTTTACAAAGATTGCTTTTGAACTCTCTGAAAAATTTAAAATTCCGGTTATTTTGCGTTTAACCACAAGAGTTGCCCACCAAAGCAGTATTGTGAAATTGGGCAAAATAGAAAAAGCAAATAGGAAGGTCGGATTTCAAAAGGATTACCAAAGATTCGTTACTATGCCCCCTAGGGTTTTGGAAATGCATCAGGAGCTTTTGGAAAAATTGCGAAAGATTAGAGAGTTTTCAAAAAATTCTCCCATAAATTGTCTGTTGAAATCTGATTTCAACAGACGAGGAGTGGGAATAATCACTTCAGGCGTAAGCTATTTATATACACAAGAAGCTCTCCAATCCCTTAACTTGAAAATTCCTGTTTTGAAATTGGGATTCTTTTATCCCTTGCCGGAGAAAAAAATAGAGAAGTTTATAAAGCCACTGAAAAAAGTTTTAATAGTGGAAGAATTGGAATCGTATCTGGAAAAAGAAATAAAGATTTTAGCAAAAGACATTAATCCAAAATTGGAGGTATTTGGCAAAAATTTACTTCCCGAAGTAAGAGAATTAAGGCCGGAGCAGGTTATGGAAGCAATCGCCAGAGTGGCCGGAAAGAAATATCGCGTGCCTAAAGTTAAACTGCCTGTCGGTATCAAAAGGTTTCCTAACCTTTGCCCCGGCTGCCCTTATTGGTCTATTTTTAACGGCGTTAAACAGGCCCTGAAAGAAGCGGGCGTAAAAAAAGAAGATGTGGTTTTCGGCGGAGGAATTGGCTGTTATATGCTGGCTTCTTTTGCTCCGCACAACCTGCAGGACTACTTGCTTTGTATGGGCTCATCCATAGGCATAGCTCATGGCATTAAAAAGGCGAATAAAAAACAAAAATTGATTTCTTTTGTCGGCGATTCAAGTTTTTTCCACGCCGGAATTCCCGCGCTCATCAATATCGTCCACAACCAATCAAATCCCTTGATTATTTTAATGGATAATCAAATTACAGCAATGACCGGCCAACAACCCTATCCTGGCATTGCCGAGTCAGGCAGAAAAGAAAAAGGGCAGAAAGTTAAATTAGAAGAGATTGTGAAAGCGTGCGGGGTAAAATATTTGAAAGTGATTGAGCCGGCAGAGGATTATAAGAATTTTGTAGAAACAGTGAAGGACTTTCTTAAAAAGGAAACGGTGGCCGTTATTATCGCTCGCCGTCCTTGTGTCCGAATAAAGCGATGAAAAAGAAGAATCGACAATTCAATATAGTACTTTTAGGAGTAGGCGGACAGGGCCTGATAACTTTGGGAAACATAATCACCCAGGCCGGATTTTTAGAGGGTAATGAGGTGAAAATGTCCGAGCTTCATGGTCTTTCCCAAAGAGGCGGTTCGGTCGCAGTGCAGATTCGGCTCGGAAAAGACATTTTTTCACCCCTGATTCCTCAAGGAGAGGCGGATTTAGTTCTGGCAATGGAAAGAAACGAATCTTTAAAAGGTTGTTATTTTTCTTCCAAGAAGAAAACAATATTTCTAATTAATGATTTTGAAATCTATTCCCCGTCTTTCGGAGGCCAAAAACTTCCCGGATTAGGGGAAGTTATTTCTGAAATTAAGCCATTCGCTAAAAAAGTTTACAGCATTAAGGCCTCGGATATTGTAAAAGAACACTTGGGATTAGGTATTTTGGCCGGAGTTTTTATGTTATCCGGAGCAACCCACAAAGAACTGATTCCCATAAGTCCGGCTAATGTTTTAAAAGCGATTAAGGAAAATGTGCCAAGAGAGTTCGGGCTGAATAAGAAGGCCTTTTTTTTGGCTAAAAATAATTTTAACTTGTAATGTTAAGATGCCTAAAAAAATTGTGGCGATGGGCGGAGGAAATGCAATGCCAAAAACTGTTTTGGCAGGATTGAGGGACTCGGAGGTAGAGCTTTTCGTAATTTGCGCTATGCTTGATACTGGAGGATCCAGCGGTAGATTAAGGAAAGATTATAAAATTTTAGCGCCCGGAGACATAAGGAGGGCGTTTCTGGCTTTGGCTCACACATCGCCCGTAATAGAGAATCTTTTCAATTATCGTTTTGAAGCAGGAGAGCTTAAGGGGCATAATATGGCGAATCTTTTGATTGCGGCCTTAGAACTTTCCGCCCAAAACTACGAGGACACGATAGAAGTTTTAAGTGAGATTCTTAATGTAAATCATCATGTCTTGCCGGTTACGTTAGAAAAATCAGAGGTTTGCGCAGTACTGGAGAATGGCCAAGTCGTTAAGGGAGAAAAAAATATTGATAAGCCGAAACATAAGCCGGAATTTAAGATACATAGCATCTACCTGGATCCTCCTGCCCGGGCCTACCCTAAGGCCATAGAAGCAATCAAAAACGCGGACTTGATTGTAATCGGACCCGGAGACCTTTATTCAACACTGGCCCAAATTCTTTTATGCGAAGGGGTAAAGGAGGCAATAATGGAAAGTAAAGGAAGGACTGCTTATATCGTAAATGTAATGACCAAACAAGGGGAGACAAACAATTATGGAGTCATTGATTTTACGCTGGCAATTGAAAAATTTTTAGGGGACGAATTGGATTATGTGATATATAACAACAATATTCCTTCGGCAGAGCGGGTTAGAAAATTTAAAGAGATTCATCCTGAATTATTGGAAATTACAAAAATAGACGAAAAACTTTCAGGGGATAAATTTATGGGCGCTGATTTGATAAATGATGATGGGGAGATAGTCCATAATCCTTTTAAAATAGCGAAATTATTATTGGATATTTAAAAATGTTTTTATTACTTAAGAAACCAAAAGAAAGAAAATATGGCGCAGATGGCTTAAACGCTGTTATTATGGCGGCAGGCCGAGGGGAAAGGATGCAGCCCCTTTCATCTGAAAAACAAAAACATTTGTTGAAGATATTGGGTAAAAGTATTTTAGAACACAACTTAGAACAATTAGATGGGTTAGTGGGAACTGCGATTTTAGTAATTAGGCCGGATGAGAGATGTAAAGAGATTAGAAGGATAATCGGAAGAAAATATGGAGGAGTTAAAATAAAATACGCGCTGGAAGAAGAGCCATTAGGCACGGCAGATGCTGCTAAAGCCGCCTTGCCTCTTATCAAGGAAAGATTTTTGCTTCTGAACGGAGATGATTTGTACAGTCGCGATGATATTAAAAATGTCTTGGACAAGTTTCCTTGTATTTTGGTTAAAAAAGTTGAGCAGCCAAAATTCTTCGGGATTGTGGGCGTTGCTAATAAAATAGCAGAATCATTTGTAGAAAAACCGAAAATTCCAACTTCTAATTTGGCCAATACGGGGATGTACTATTTACCGAGAGATATTTTTAGTTTTTCAATTGAAAAATCCGAAAGAGGAGAATACGAATTTACTGACTATATTAAACAGTTCATCGCCAAAGAAAAACTTAACGTTCAGGAGGCAGAGCAATGGATTCCGATTTCATTCTGCTGGCATCTTATCGAGGCCAGTGAGGCGCTATTAAAAAAAGCAGGAGGAGCCAATCAGGGGAGGATAGATGAGAATTGCGTGGTTTCCGGAAATTTATTGATAGGCAAGGGAACGATTATAGAAAAAGGGACACGAGTGGAAGGCCCTGTCTATATCGGAAAAAGTTGTTTGATTGAGCCAAATTGCTTTATTAGAAAATTTAGCAGTATCGGAGATGGAGTTAAGGTAAGAGAAGGGGCAACTATTGATAACACTGTTATTGGTAGTAATACGGAGATAGGCCCCAAGTGTTTAGTCGCTGATTCTGTAATTGGAGATAACTGCAATTTAGGGGCAGGGACAACCACCTTGAATTTTAACGAAGATGGAACAACGGTAAGAACGTCGGCCAAAGGAAAAATTGTTGACACCAAAAGGGCAAAATTTGGAGCAGTCATAGGGGACAAAGTAAAGACCGGAGCCGGAGTCATTATTTCTCCGGGTAAAAAGATTTGGCCCAATAGGTCATTGCCTGACGGCCAAAGAGTTACGGAAGACATTCGATAAACATTCAATAAATTGCTGATGAAAAAAGCAAGAGCATTGGTTTTACTGTCAGGCGGGTTAGATTCTATCCTGACGGTTAAATTATTATTGGAGCAAAAGATAAAAGTAGAAACCCTGGTTTTTAAGAGTTGTTTTTTTGGTTCCGAACATGCGCAAATAACAGCCGAAAAACTTGGCGTTAATCTTAAAATAGTTGACTTTTCTCGCAAGCATTTTGAAATGGTTAAAAATCCAAGGCATGGTTATGGTAAAAATATGAATCCCTGTATAGATTGCCATATGTTGATGCTTAGAGTTGCCAAAGAGATAATGACGAGAAAGGGCTTTGATTTTGTCGCCACCGGAGAGGTTTTGGGAGAAAGGCCGATGTCTCAAAATAAACAATCTCTAAAGTTGATAGAAAAACAGAGCGGACTTAAGGGATATCTTTTGAGGCCTTTGTCGGCTAAGTTGCTTGAACCGACAGAGGCAGAGAAGCAAGGGCTTATTAACAGGAGTAAGCTTCTGTCAATCAGCGGCCGCTCGCGAAAAGAACAATTGGCAATGGCAAAAAAATGGAAAATTGATTGGTTCCCTACACCCAGTGGAGGATGCCTCTTGACTGATTCCCGGTTCTCCGAAAAATTAAGGGACTTAATCAAGAATATTGCAAAGCCGAGTATGGATGATATTGATTTGTTGAAAGTAGGCAGGCATTTTTGGGATAATGGCGTTAAAATAATTATAGGAAGAAACCACCAAGAGAATTTAAAATTGAGAGAGTTAGGTAAAAATAACGATGTCTTGTTGGAAATGAAAGAGCCGGCCGGTCCGACTGCCTTGATAAGGGGATATAAAAAAGAAATTAGCGAAAAATCAATTCAAAAAGCAAAAGAATTGATAAGGGCGTATGCCCCAAAAGCAAGGGATAAGAAAAGAATATCTTTTGATATGTTTTCACTGGATTCTTGATTTGGGCTAATTGTTTGCATCTGTTATAATATAAAAATATAGATTCTAAAAAGAAATGATAAACATAGCCGTTATAAAAGATTATTTATCTCAAGCATTGAGCAATAGGCCGGAGGTATTAAGCAAAGTTTTTTGGGGAAATACGTTTTTTGATTACTTGATAGCGTTTTTTGTTTTTATAGTGGTTATTTTAATTTTAAGAATTTTTAAGGAGTTTATAATCGTAAAATTAAAGAATTTCGCAAAGCACACTAAAACCAAAATTGACGATGTGTTGGTTAGAGTTATTGATTCCGTGGGTTGGCCCCTATATGTTATTCTTTCTTTTTATTTGGCATTCCTTTTTATCCGTATTCCGGAAGCCATAGAGAAATATTTTCCGACAGTAATTTTTGTTTTCTTGGTTTTTTACATAGTAAAAGCCGTTCAGGTTTTGATAGATTACAGCACAGAGAGAGCCGTATCAGAAGATGAAAAAGACGGGAAGATAGATCGTCCGGGCCTGCGGTTTGTCGGCAAATTAACAAAGGTTATAGTATGGGCATTTGGATTTATTGTCATCTTGCGGTCTTTTGGATATAATGTCACCGCTTTGGCAGCCAGCTTGGGAATCGGCGGTATCGCTATCGCTTTTGCTTTACAAAATGTTCTGGCCGATATTTTTGCTTCGTTTGCGATTGACATTGACCGACCCTTCAAAGTAGGGGATTTTATTTCTATTGGCGAAGAAATGGGCAAAGTAAAGAGTATTGGGATAAAATCTACTCGTTTGCAAAGTTTACAAGGAGAAGAATTGGTTATCTCCAACAAGGAGCTCACTAATTCTCGAATTCATAATTTCGGCCAAATGCAGAGAAGAAGGTCTGTTTTTATGATAGGAGTTGCTTATGATACGCCGCTAAAAAAATTAGAAAAAATTCCCGGAATAATCAAGGATATTTTAAAAAACATTAAAGGAGTTATGGTGGATAGGGTATATTTTAAAGAATTTGGGACATTTAATTTGGGGTTTGAAATCGCCTATTTTTTCAAATCAGCCAATTTCAATGACTTTGTTAAAGTCAGGGAAACGATTAATTTTGGCATTAAAAAGGCCTTTGACAAAGAAGGGATTTCCATAGTCAATTCGGCGCCGAGAGTTCTACCAAAGAAATAACTTTATTAGAGAAAAAAAGGCCGGGTCTCGCGACTCGGCTTTACTCGTTTCCGCTGTTTCTCAATTTTCCGGAGAGAGCATTCTCCGAACCGTTTCGCCCACTTGTTCCGGGCGGCAGAATTCGCATCCTAACTTTTCAAAAACCGTACGTTCGTAGGAAAACTGTGAGACAGCGACAGCAGTCATCCCCGGCCTATTGACGATAGAAAAGGCAACAGCGCGCGGGTCCTCGTAGTGGTCTCCGTCAAACCCGCGAGCATTGAAAAGGACGATGTCGGGATGAATCTCACCGATTTGCCGCATTCCTGTTTCCTCGGTCAACGCCACAGCAAGGTTGCACTTGCCTTTTGCCACTTCTTTTTCTATCTCTCGGCGTACTCCTTCGGGTGTGTTTATCAGTAGCACTGTCTTCATTTTTTGTTTCCCCCTTCAGAAGTTAGAGTAATTTAAATATTACCATATAGTTGTTGCGAAGTCAAATTTTAAATTGTGTTTTTAAGGCAAATATACTAACCTATAATAATGGTTAAAATTATTGCTTTAGCCAATTTGAAGGGCGGAACAGGGAAGACAAATGTGGCGGTAAATCTTTCTATGTTTCTTTCTGCTCTTGGGAAAAGGGTTTTACTCATTGATTTAACTCCGCAAGGAGATGCCACTTTTTCTTTGGGAATCAAAAGCAGCCCGAATTATGTGGGCGATGTTTTATTGCAAAAAATCAGACCAAAATTGGCGGTCAAAAGCACCCCTTATTTCGCTTTTGATATTATGCCTTCTTTCCCGGAGCTAATCTCTGCCATCAGTAAACTAAGAGAAGTGCGCAAGCCGGAAACTCGACTGAAAGAAGCGATTGAGAAAATGGAAGAGGACTACGATTTTGTTATTGTAGACACTTGCCCGGATTTTAATATTCTTACCCTTAACGCTCTTTATACCGCTGATGAAATTATGATTCCAATTCAATCAGAATGCCTGGCCCTAAGAAATGCTAATCAATTAGTTTCTATGATTCATTCTTTTATCTCTCTGAAAGAAAAAGAAGTGAGCGCTGTCTTGACAATGTATGGTTGGAGAAGCAAGATTTCAAGAAGCGTTTCCAAGGCGGTTAAAAACGAATTTGAAGGTTATGTTTATAATACTGTTATTCCCAGAACCGCTATTTTATCCCAAGTAACGGGTTCAAAAGAGCCGATTTTAAAATCCGCTCCCAATTCCCGCGCCGCTCGCGCGTTCAAGCAGTTAGCCGAAGAAGTAATCTCCCGCACCCCATAATCAATAATCACTAATCACTAATTAAAAATTACGAGGCCCGGCCTCGTAATTTTGGTTTCTCTATTTTTAACTTTTCATTTTTAACTTTTAATTTGAGCGAAGTTCGCCCAAGGCGGACAAGCGATTGTGCCGGAGGAGGGAATCGAACCCACAAGTCCTTGCGGACAATGGATTTTGAATCCATCGTGTTTACCTATTTCACCACTCCGGCATATTTATCTATTAGCAAATTTAATGCTATTTTTCAACTTTTTTAGAGGTTTCTCCGCACTCTTTATTTGAGCATTTTGTTTGCTTCCTTTTTGTTATTATCATTAATGCTCCGCATTGCTCGCATTTTTTACCGGTTGGCTTGTCCCATAAAGCAAAATCGCATTTCGGAAATTTATTGCAACCGTAAAATATTTTTCCTTTTTTAGTCCGTTTTTCAGTAATTTCTCCTTGTTTGCATTTGGGGCAGGGAATTCCGAGTTTATTGTCTTTAAGCGATTCCGTATACCGGCATTTTGGGAAATTGGTGCAGGCGTAAAATTTGCCGAACCTCCCTAATTTTATAATCAATTCCGCTCCGCATTCGGGGCATTTTTTATCGGTTTTTTCTTCCGCAATTTCCTGCTTGGAAAGCTCTTTTTCCTTTCTGGACAACGTCTCGGCGAATGGCTGATAAAAATCACTTACTACTTTCTGCCATTCCTTTTCCCCTTCGGCGATTTCATCTAAATCCGCCTCCATTTTAGCGGTGAATTCAATATCAACAATTTTAGGAAAATTTTCCACCAGCAAATCATTTACCACCGTGCCGATTTCTGTTGGTTGGAATTTTTTTTGTTCGTTCTTAGAAACATAATTCCGCCTTTGGATGGTAGAAATAATCGGGGCATAAGTGGATGGCCGGCCGATTCCGTATTGTTCCAATGCTTTGATTAAAGAGGGCTCGTTATAGCGGGCAAGGGGCTGAGTAAAATGTTGTGAAGGAGTCAGTTTGATTAATTCCAATATTTCTTTTTCTTGAAGTTCCGGAATCTCATTTTCTCCAAATTGCAATGGATAAATTTTCAAAAATCCCTCAAATTTTAATATTTGTCCTCTTGCCTGAAAAATATATTTGCAGGACTCCGGATTTCTCGCTTCAATCTTTACATCCGTAGAATCAATAATCGCTTCGCTCATTTGGCTTGCCATAAATCTTGACCAGATTAATTGATAAAGTTTTGCTTGGGCCCCTTCTAAATTAAGTTTTTGGGGGTCGTTTTGGGGGTTGGAAGGCCTGATTGCTTCGTGCGCTTCCTGTGCTCCTTTGCTTTTTGTTTTGTATTTACGCGAAAAACCGGGCCAATATTTTTCTCCAAAATTTTCAATAATATATTTTTTGGCTGCGAAAGTGGATTCAGCGGAAAGATTTAAAGAATCGGTCCGATGATAGGAAATCAGCCCTCTTTCATAAAGGTTTTGAGCCAGAGACATTGTTTTGTATGAGCTTAACCGCAATCGTTGTCCGGCGGTTTGTTGGAGCGTGCTGGTGGTGAATGGGGGAAGAGGATTTCTTTTCGTCGCCTTCTTATCAATAGATGTTACTTCAAAAATCGCATCCTTTAAATCATTGACTATCGTTTCCGCTTCTTTCTGCGTCTTAATCCCCAATTTCGGAATTTTTTTGTCGTCTTTTTCTATCAAAATAGCGTCAAATTCGTTTTTCGTTTTGAGTGAAGCGATTATATTCCAATATTCTTCTGCTTTGAATTTTTCGATTTCCCTTTCCCGTTCCACTATTAGCCGGACTGTTGCTGACTGGACTCGACCGGCAGAAAGTCCGCGAGCGACTTTTTTCCACAAGAGAGGCGATAGTTTATAGCCCACGATTCTATCTAACACTCTTCGCGCCGTTTGAGCGTCCACTAAATTCAGATAAAGCTGACGCGGATTTTTCAGCGCTTCCTTGATTGCTTTTTCAGTTATTTCGTGAAAAACGATTCTTTGATAACTTTTTAAACCCAAAATTTCTTTAAGATGATAGGCAATCGCTTCTCCTTCTCTGTCCTCGTCGGTAGCGAGGATGACTTCAGAAGCATCTTTAACCAATTTTTTCAAAGAATTTACGGTTTTTCTTGATTTTGTGGGGATGACATACTGAGGGGCAAAATTATTTTCAATATCAACGCCCAATTTTGATTTGGGCAAATCTCTGACATGGCCAAAACTGGCCGCGAGCTCATACTCTTTGCCCAAGAAGTTGCCGAGAGTTTTTCCCTTAGTAGGGCTTTCCACAATAATTAATTTTGCCATTTGTTTTTTATAATAAAGACATTGCTTCCTAAATTTTTTATTATCCCTGTCATTTCTAAATTAATCAAACAAGAATTTATTTTCATTGGAGATAATTTGGTCTTTTCAATTATTTGATTGATATGCAAGGCCTGATTTTTTAGGGCGTTTAATATTGATTTTTCCTCATTTGTCGCGCTTACCAGTTTTTGGCTTATTATTTTTGGAGTAATTCCAAATTCTTTCAAAATATCTTCTCCGTTTTCAACCAATTTTGCCCCGCATTTAATAAGGCCGTTACATCCTCTGGAATTTAGGGCATAAATGGAGCCGGGTAAAGCAAAAATCGTTTTTTTCTGTTGGAATCCGTGGCGAGCGGTAATCAAAGCGCCGGACCGTTCTTTCGCCTCAATTACCAAGAGGGCATTGCTGATTCCTGAAATTATCCTGTTTCTTTTCGGAAAATTGCTTTTATGGCCCGGTGTGTTTGGGGGATACTCTGAAATAACGGCCCCGTTGCTTTCAATAATTTTTTGGAACAAGCCGAGGTTTTCTTGGGGATAAACACTCTTTTCGTCAAGGCCGGTTCCCAGTACGGCGATTGTTTTGGAATTATAGTCCAATGCGGTTTGGTGAGCAATGGTGTCAATGCCTTTTGCCATTCCGCTTACGATTACAAATCCGGCTTGGGCCAGCTTGGAAACAATTTCTATTGTTGCCTGTTTCCCATAATCCGAGCATCGCCTTGTGCCGACAACGGCTATCACCGGCTCTCTGCCGAGACCTAAGTTTCCTTTATAATATAAGACCCTTGGCGGGTCAATTATTTCTTTCAGCAGTCGGGGATAGAAAGGGTCATCTATACCGATTGTTTTTATATCTTCCATTAGGGTCCTGATGTTTTTCTATAAAGAAGAGAATAAAGAGATTATCGCTTCTTCCTTTATATTTTTTAGTTGTTTTGATTCTTCTTTGGTAAATTTTTGCAAAACAAATTTTTTTGTATCTATTTTGCTTTTTGCTTTGTTTAGAATACCTATTTTAAGCTGTTTAAAATTTTTGTTCCCGAGTAAAGAGATAATGGATTCAATTCCTTTGTGTCCGCCGGAGCCAGATTCATTTTTAATTCTTATTTTTCCGAATTCCAAATCTATATCATCATGCACAATCCAAAGTTCGTCCGGCGATATTTTATAAAAAGCGGTTAATGGTTTTACCGCTTCGCCGGAATTGTTCATAAATGTTTGGGGCTTTGCCAGAATCAATTTTTTATCTCCGTATTCCCCGATACACAACTTTGTTTTAAGCCGTTTTTTATTTTCCCAAACAGAAAAATCGCCATTTTTTCTTATTTGGTCCAAGATTTCAAATCCAATATTATGGCGGGTGTTTTTAAATTTTAGACCCGGGTTTCCAAGCCCGACTATCAAAATCATGTTTTCATTATATATCTATTTTTAAAAATCAGGCAATCAATCAATGTCAATAATAAAATTTGTTCCGTCGGTTTTGAATTATTATGTTATTTTACCCGCCCGGGGCGGGTAATTTTTCACATTTGCGCAGGAAGGGAGATGTCTCCTCCTCAAATAATAGAAAACTATCTTCCAATGGCGCAGTTTAGAATTGAGAGGTTCTTCTAACTCTTGCGTTTTCGGCTCATCAGCGTGGATTACCAACCGGCCCCCGCTTTTTTGTTGTCAAAACATCGCTTTTGGTTTACAATGATTGAATTGTCACTAAATTGTTATCAGATTATGAAAAAATTTATTCTTTTTATTTGGGAGATAGTTAAGATAAGCATTATCGCTTTGCTCATAGTCGTGCCTATCAGGGCTTTTGTTTTCCAGCCCTTTTTTGTGAGTGGTGCGAGCATGGAACCCAATTTCCATGATTATGACTATATCATAGTTGATGAAATTTCTTATCGTTTAGGCAGCCCTCATCGGGGCGATGTGATAATTTTCTATAACCCGCAAGATACGAGCAAAAGATTAATAAAAAGGGTGGTTGGCTTACCCGGAGAGACGATAAAAGTCCTTGATGGGCAGATTTTTATAAAAAATGACGATGAGGATTTTTCTATCTTAAATGAATCAAAATATTTGCCTTTTGAAACTAAAACTGCCGGGCATCTCGAAATAACCCTTGACGATAATCAATATTTTGTTTGCGGCGATAATCGCAATGTTTCCTTGGACTCCCGGTCGTTCGGTCCCTTGAAAAAGGATTTAATTATCGGCAGAAGCGTCTTCCGATTATGGCCCTTAAATACTTTTGTCAGCAAATGATGATATGACAGGAAAACAGGTGAGCAAAAAAATTCAGGCGCCTCAGGGAATGTTTGATATTCTCCCGGAAGAACAGCCGTTTTATAAGAAGGTTTACGGAACCGGAGAAAAAATTTCTTCATTTTATGGATTTAAAGAAATCACTCCGCCGATTTTAGAATCAACTGAACTTTTTGAGAAAGGTACCGGTGAAGCAACCGAAATAGTAGAAAAACAAATGTATTCGCTTAGGACTAAAGGCGGGGATTCCTTAACTCTGAGGCCGGAATTTACTCCGTCCCTGGCAAGGGTCTATCTTGAACAAGGGATGATAAGTTTGCCTCAGCCGGTCAAAATGTTTTCTTTTGGTCCGGTCTTCAGACACGAGAGGCCGCAGGCAGGCAGGTACCGCCAATTTAACCAATTCAATCTGGAGGTTTTTGGTTCCGAGCACCCGATAGTGGACGTGGAAGTTATTTATGTCTTTTATAATATTCTTCAATCCCTGGGGATTAAAAAATTGATTATTGAACTTAACAGTATCGGAGACAAAGAGTGTATAGGAGAATATAAGAAGCTTTTAGTAAGATATTTAAAGAAAAACGAGGATTCTTTATGCGCAGATTGCAAAAGACGGCTCAAGGCAAATCCTTTGAGGATAATGGATTGCAAGCAGGAAAGGTGTAAGCAGATAGCTCTTGGCGCCCCCCAAATTATTGACCATCTTTGTAAAGAATGCCATAATCATTTCAAAAAGGTTTTGGAGTTTTTAGATGGCTTAGGTCTGCCCTATAGTCTGAATCCTTGTTTAGTAAGAGGGTTGGATTATTATACCAGAACTGTTTTCGAAATCATTGCCGAAGGCGAACTTGGCCGGCAGCTTGGAAGCTTGGTAGGCGGGGGAAGATATGATAATCTTGTCAAACTTTTTTCAAGGAAAAACGTTCCCGCTTGTGGAGGAGCTGCCGGGGTTGAAAGGATTATTGCTATAATGAAGGAGCGCAATTTAAATCCCGTCGAAATCCCGCAACCGCGAGTATTTTTAGCCCAACTCGGCGATACTGCCAAAATTAATTCTCTGAAACTTATGGAGGATTTTCGGAAAGCCGGTATATTGGTGGCAGAGTCATTTGACAAGGATTCCTTGTCTGTCCAGCTTAAGAATGCCGATAAAAGAAAAACATTGTATTCCTTAATTATCGGTGAAGAAGAGGCAAACAGGAATACGATTATTATTAGGGATATGGCTGATGGCAGGCAAAAATCGGTAACAATAGATAAGGTTGTTAGAGAATTGAAGAAAAAATTAAAATAATAATAAATTAATTATATGTCAGGTCTTTTAGTTGAAAAAGAAGAAAGAGAAAACAGCCGGCAATTGGTAAGCCGGTTTGTAAGAGGGCTCCGCAGGAGCGGTTTGGTTTATAGGGCCAAAGCGTCTCGGTACATCAGCCGTCCGCTGAGCCAGAAGCTCAAAAAAGAAGCTGCTCTTAGAAAAGAAGCAACAAAAAAGCGATACCAAAAAATGCAAAAAATGGGTAAGCTCTAATAGTTTTATGGACTTAAGAGAAAAAATTCAGAATGATTTGCATGAATCTCTCAAAAATAGTCAAAAGAGAAGGCTTTCCGTTTTACGTCTTCTTTTGGATGGTATTATCAAAAAAGAGAAAAACAAAAGAGCGGATATAAAAGACGCTAAAGATGAAGCGGAACTTATAGAAGAAAGTCGGCTTACAGACCAAGAGGTTCTTGGGGTGATTTCTTCTTTTGCCAAAAAGTCCAAAGAAGCGATTGAGCAGTTCAAAACAGGCGGGAGGCAGGAATTAGCGGATAAGGAAAAACAGGAAATGGAGATACTAAACCAGTATTTGCCGGAACAAATGCCAGAAGAGGAAATCAGGAAGTTAGCCGCAGAAGCGCTCAAAGAAGTTGAAGCAGAGACAATAAAGGATATGGGCAAGATAATGAGCGTTTTGATGCCGAAAATTCAAGGCAGAGCAGATGGCACAGTCGTGAGCGCGATTGTAAAAGAATTATTGTCCAAATAGTTATATTATATGATTGAAATTAATAACCTTACTAAAACTATCATAGACGAGGGGTTATTAAAAATAATAGGAGAAAAAGTTTTGCAAGCAGAGAAACCGGGAGAAGAGTGGAATGTGTCTGTGGCTTTTGTGAATAAGGCCAAAATTGCGGAATTAAATCGTATTTATCGGAAGAAAAATGAGTCCACAGATGTATTATCCTTTGGAGGAGATAATTATCCGGAGGCATCGGCGGGTCTGCCAAAGAGTTTGGGAGAAATAATAATTTGTCCGTCAGAAATTCGTTTTGAAAAAAAAATCGCTTTATTGCATATTTTTGTCCATGGTCTTTTGCATCTTTTGGGCTATGACCATGAAAACCAAAAAGCGGAAAAAATTATGAAAGCCAAAGAGCAAGAATATTTAACTTTTTTCAAAGAATAATAATATGGCTCGGACCCATAACATAGTAAGCGCGCTTGATATCGGCTCTGGGTATATAAAAGGGATAGTTGCCCAGAAAAAAAGAGACGGAGAAGGGGCGGCGGTTCTTTCAGTTGCGAGCGTATTATCTGACGGCCTGAAAAGAGGGGTAGTGATAGATGCCAATGTCGTCTCTGACAAAATTAATTATGTTTTGACGAAACTTAATAGTGAGGTCAGCCCCCATCGCATAAAAGATGTTTTTATTAATGTCGGAGGCGCTCATATTATATCTGAATATGGGCATGGCGCGGTGGCGATTTCTCGAGCTGACCAGCGGGTCTCGCCAGATGACGAGGACCGGGTGACAGAAGAGGCAAAAACGAATATTATTGCCAATCTCACTTCCAACCAGGAAATTCTAGACGTTTTTCCTAAAGAGTTTATTGTTGACAGCGAGGCCGGACTGAAAGATGTTGTGGGAATGAAAGGAATTAAACTGGAAGTAAATGCTTTGGCGGTTTGCGCATTTTCTCCTTATTTAAATAAGCTTGTTGAAACAGCAATGTCAGCAGGAGTTGAAAGAATCGTTGATGTTGTCCCCTCTCCCTTGGCGTCTGCAAAAGCGCTTTTGACGCCCCAGCAAAAAGAGTTGGGGACAGCGCTTATAGATATCGGGGCCGAAACAACGGGGTTGGCGGTGTTTGAGGATGGAAATTTGATTCATTTGGCCATCTTGCCGGTCGGGTCTGCCCATATTACCCGAGACATAGCAATTGCCTTACAAGTAGATATAAATATCGCAGAAGAGATTAAGAGAAAGTTTGGGTCATATTTTTTCCAGAATAAGACAAAAAAAGAAAAAATTAGCATAAATAAAGATGAAGAATTTGTCTTTGATACCAAAAAAATGGTTAAAGCCGGTCGGGCCAGGGTGATAGAAATTTTTGATTTGATAAATAAGGAATTAAAAAAGATAGGTAAACAAGAAGCTCTGCCAGCAGGGATAATTTTAGCCGGCGGGGGCTCTAAGCTCCCTGGAATCGTTAATTTTGTAAAAAGCGAGTTGAAATTGCCGGTTCGGAAGGGCGTTATCAAAAATTTTTTCGGTTTGGAAGATAATATTAGTTATGGCGTTTTGTGCGGACTGGCGTTAGGCGGATTAGAGGAAGAGCGCGGAAATAATTCTTTCTTAAACAATAAATTCGGCTCAAAAATTAAAAAGCTTTTTAGGGTTTTTATCCCCTAATTTTTGAATAATGAGAACAGGAGCAAAAATAAAAGTAGTGGGGGTGGGCGGTTCCGGAGGAAATGCCATTTCCCGGATGGCCAAATGTAAGATAGAGGGCGTAGAATTAATCGCCCTTAATTGTGATGCGCAAGACATAAAGAAAACAAAAGCGCATAAAAAAATTCAAATAGGGAAAAATCTTACCCGGGGACTCGGGGCGGGGATGAACCCGAATATAGGAAAAGAAGCGGCAGAGGAAAGCCGGGGATTGATAGAAGAAGCGTTAAAAGGGAGTGATATTGTTTTTGTTGTTTGCGGCCTGGGCGGGGGCACTGGCTCCGGTGCGGCGCCAGTAGTGGCTGAAATTGCCAAAGGGCTTGGCGCCTTGACAATAGGGGCAGTCACCTTGCCATTTTCCTTTGAAGGACAACAAAGAAAAATGATTGCTAAAATGGGGCAGAGAAAAATAAAAGATAGGGTGGACACTCTTTTTGTTGTCCCCAACGACAAGCTTCTTTCCCAGATAAATGAGAAGACCACCTTCCTTTCGGCTTTCTGGATTTGCGACGAAGTTTTGAGGCAGGCAGTGCAGGGTATTTCTGATTTAATAGTTAAGTCGGGTATTATCAATGTGGATTTTGCAGACGTTAAGGCAGTAATGAGTAATTCAGGCAATGCCCTTTTTGGAGTAGGCAGGGCAGAAGGAGATGATAAAATTGTGAAAGCAGCAGAGATGGCAATTCATTCTTCTTTTTTGGACTTCGGTATTCAAGGCGCGACCCGAGTTTTGTTTAATATTACTGGCGGGAAGAATTTGTCTTTAGTTGAGGTCCAGCAGGCAGCCAAGATTATAACAAAAAATTCTTCTGCTACCCGCGTTATCTTTGGGGCCATAGAAGATAGAAAGCTCAAGCCCAACGAAGTTAAAATCACTTTGATCGCCGCCGGAGTGGGATAATCAGTAATCACTAATCAGTAACCATTAATCAATAAATAATATGGGAATTGGATGGAGAAATCAAAAACGGCTTATTAGAAAATTAAAGAAAAGAGGTATTGTAAAAAAACAGACAAAGAAGAAATAATAAATTTAGGAATGAACTCGCAAAAAATCGCTTTCCTAGCGATTTTCTGCTAAAAATGAGCCAGCAAAAAATCGCTTTCCTAGCGATTTTCTGCTAAAATAAAAAAATGAAAAGTCGATAGTTGGATAAAAAATTGCGTTTTAATATGAAAATAGCGTATTTTATCGGAACCCTTAAGAAAGAAGATGGCGTAACCCGCGTTCTTCTTGCCTTAATCAAGGAGGCGCAAAAGAAGGGAATTGAGTCAATAATTATCACCGGTTGGGCGGAAGATGCTTCTATCTCTCCTGTGCCGGTTGTGCAGATTCCTTCGGTTATGTTCCCTCTTTATAAAGCATATCGTCTCTCTTTGCCCGGCATCAGGAAATTCAAAAAACAATTAGATGAATTTAAGCCGGACATTATTCATCTTCATAGCCCAGACACTATTGCTTGGTCTGCCTTAAAATACGCCAAAAAACGTCATATTCCAATTGTCGCTACTCATCATACCGATTTCTGCAAATATCTTTCTTATTATCACCTTGCTTTTTTAAGGCCAGTGGTTTGGTTTTTATTGAGAAAGTTATACAAACAGATGAGTTTTACCACTACTCCCTCGGAAGTTATCGCTCAAGAGCTTATCGCGCACAATATTCCAAATGTAAACGCGCTTCCCTGGGGAGTTGATTTGGTCAATTTTGACATTTCTTTTCGTTCGCAGGATTGGAGACAAAAAATTCTTAAAAATGAAGACCAGGCAATACTTTTGTGTGTTTGTCGGCTCACTTGGGAAAAGGATTTGCGTACTTTGGCAGAGGCCTATAAGTTGTTAAAGGCAGAAAGAAATGATTTTATGATGGTTATTGCGGGCGACGGGCCGGTGCGTAATGAGTTGGAACAACTTATGCCGGGCGCTGTCTTTCTCGGCCATATTGAAAAAGCAGAGCTTTCTAAGGCCTATGCGTCTTCGGATATATTCGTTTTCCCTTCAACTACTGAAACATTTGGAAATGTCACCATAGAAGCAATGGCATCGGGGCTTGTTCCGGTTGTGGCCGCTGCCGGCGGTTCGAAGTCGCTTGTGAAAGACAATGAAAATGGATTTTTGACAAAACCCAAAGACCCGCAGGACATTTGTCAAAAAGTAAGCGCCCTATTGGATGATTCAGATTTAATAGAGCGGATTAGGGATTTTGCCATAGAATTTTCAAAGAATTTTACTTGGGAAAAAGTTTTTGCCCAGCTTTTACAGATGTATTTGAGATTACCCAAATTACCCATCCAAAAATTACGAGGCCGGGCCTCGTAATTTTTGCAAAACGCCGGAACCCACGTCAGTATTGAGGATTCTCACTACGAGGCCCGGCCTCGTAATTTTTTGGAAAAAGTTATTCACAGGGTATTGAATAAACATAATTCATACTATGCCAAGATATTTGACCCGAGAGGGGCTGGAAAAATTAAAAAAAGAATTGGACCATCTGGAAAACACTAAGAGAAAAGAGCTCGCCACAACATTGAAGCATGCGATTTCATTCGGCGACCTCAAAGAAAATGCCGCTTATCATGAGGCAAAGGATGCCCAAGGATTTTTAGAGGGTAGGATTTCAGAATTAAAAGAAATTGTCGGCACAGCGGCATTGGTCGACAAAAATTACGCTCAAGCAGGGGAAATCCAGATTGGTTCTATGATTTGGATTGAATCGAAAAATGGAAAAGAGAAATTTCAAATTGTTGGGTCCGGTGAAGCGGACGTTTTAAACGGAAAAATTTCCTATAAATCACCTCTTGGTGAAATTTTGTTAGGACAACGAGAAGGAAATGAAGCGGTTTTTCAAAATATTGAAGGGAAAATCAAGTATAAAATTATTAAGGTTAAGTGATTTATAAATATCTGTCAGGGAGGGCCGTATTTTAGAGGTTTTTTGATTGAGTTTTCCACAGCAGACCTTTTTGACTGGAAACAAGAGTTAAGGTAAGATAAAGACATTAAACACAAAACTTGCTCCGCTAAAGGGCAAGTTTATCCCATCAAATTAATGACAAAAATTACTAAAGTTAAAAAAAGAGACGGGAATATTGTTAACTTTGAACAAGAGAAGATAGCCAAAGCCATATATAAAGCCATCACGGCAACCGGACAGGCAGATGGCGCTTTGTCTAAAAAACTTTCTAAAAAAGTAACAGAAATTTTAGGCCGGCGTTTTAAAGAGAGCGAGATTCCGAGCGTTGAGCAGATTCAGGATATAGTGGAAGAGGTTTTGATTGCGGAGAACCTTACTGAAACAGCGAGGGCATATATTCTTTATCGGGAGCAAAGGAGAATAACAAGGGAAGCGGTTGCTGCCAGTGAGGAAGCGGTTGATAGAGTTGACCAATATATTGAAAAATTAGATTGGGAGGTTCGGGAAAATGCCAATATGACCTTTTCTTTACAAGGCCTTAATCATTATGGGGTTTCATATATTGTAAAAAAATATTGGTTGAATAAAATTTACCCGAAAGAAATCAGGCAGGCGGTTGAGAATAATGATTTCCATATCCACAACTTGGATACCTTGGGGCTTTATTGCGCCGGATGGGACTTATATGATTTTTTGTTGCGCGGATTCGGTGGAGTGCCCGGGAAAGTGGAGTCAAAACCAGCCAAGCATTTCCGAGCTGTTTTGGGACAGGTAGTAAATTTTCTTTATACCGTTCAGGGTGAAGTTGCAGGAGCGGTGGCGTTTTCTAATTTTGATACGCTCTTAGCGCCTTTTATTCGTTATGATAAATTAAACTATAAACAAGTTAAACAATCTTTACAGGAATTTTTGTTTAATATGGCAGTGCCGACAAGAGTGGGATTCCAGAATCCGTTTTCAAATATAACGTTAGACCTAAGACCATCGTCGGTATTTGCAAAGCAGCCCGTCATCTGGGGAGGAAAACCCCAAAAAGAAATATATGGCGACTTTGAGGAAGAGATGAGAATGTTTGATATGGCGCTGTATGAAACGATGATTGAGGGAGACAAATATGGCAGACCTTTTACTTTTCCGATTCCAACCATAAATATAACCAAAGATTTTCCTTGGAATGACCCAATTTTTGATTCAATATTTGAGGCCTCGGCGAAATACGGGATTAATTATTTCGCTAACTACATAAATTCTGATATGAGTCCGGATGATGTCAGGTCAATGTGTTGTAGGCTTCGGTTGAATATGAAGGAGCTTCATAATCGTGGGGGCGGGGGATTGTTTGGAGCCGGAGCGCTTACCGGAAGTATCGGAGTGGTTACTATTAACCTTCCCAAAATTAGTTATCTTTCCAAGACCAAGAAAGATTTTTTCGAGCAACTTGACAAAGTTATGGATTTAGCTAAGGAAAGTTTGGAGATTAAAAGAAAAACGATAGAGGACTATATTGAAAAAGGGCTTTATCCTTATTCAAAGTATTATTTAAGCGGGGTTAAGCAAGTCAGAGGGGCTTATTACGCTAATCATTTTTCCACTATTGGCCTTATCGGGATGAACGAGGCGCTGGTTAATTTTTTAGGAGAGGGAGTTGCGTCAAAAGATGGAAGAAAATTCGCGCTGGAGATAATGGATTTTATGAGGGAACGGCTTTTGAAATATCAGGAAGAGACCGGTCAAATGTATAATTTGGAAGCTACTCCCAGTGAAAGCACCGGCTACAGATTGGCCCGGAAAGACAAAGAAAAATATCCGGATATTATTACCGCCGGCACTCCGGAAATTCCATATTACACAAATTCCAGCCAATTGCCTGTAAATTATACTGATGATATTTTTGAGGCGCTGAAACTTCAAGACGAGTTACAGTGTCGATATACCGGCGGTACGGTTTTACATATTTTTGCCGGGGAAAGAATGTCAGGAGCGGAAGCGGTTAAAGCGCTGGTAAAAAATGTTTTTACTAAATTTAAACTCCCCTATATTACTTTGACTCCTATTTTTTCTATTTGTCCGGTCCATGGATATATCGCCGGCGAACATTTTAAGTGCCCGAAGTGCGTCGTAGAACAACCTTGCGAGGTCTATTCAAGGGTAGTTGGATACATAAGGCCCGTAAGTCAGTTTAATATAGGTAAACAGCAGGAATTCAAAGACAGAAAAATGTTTAATCTCAAGATATGAAGATAGGCGGTATTCAAAAATCTACGCTTATTGATTATCCCGGAAAAGTTGCCGCTACCATATTTGTTAGCGGTTGTAATTTTAAATGTCCATTTTGCCATAATCCGGAGCTTGTTTTGCCGGAGAAGATTAAAAAACATCCGCAGATTTCCGAAGAAAAGATTCTGGAATTTTTAGAGGAAAGAAGAGGTTTTTTAGATGGAGTGGTAATTTGCGGAGGCGAGCCGACTATTTATGATGACTTGCCGGATTTTATAGAAAAAATTCAAGAAATGGAGTTTTTGATAAAATTAGACACTAACGGAAGCCGTCCGGAAATACTGCAGCAAATGATTGAATTGAACTTGCTCGATTATGTGGCTATGGATGTAAAAGCGCCAAAAAAGAAGTATAAGTCAGTAGTCGGCGCGGACATTGATGTCGAGCAGATAGAAAAAAGTATAAAATTATTGAAGAAAGGAATAATTGATTTTGAATTCAGAACCACTCTTGTCCCCGGTTTGGTGGAGAAAAAAGATGTTTTAGAAATTGTCCGATGGATTGCGCCTGCGCCCAAATATTTTTTACAAAATTTTCAGTCACAGGGGAAAATATTAGATTCCAGTTTTGTGAAAACCAAGCCGTTTCCCGATGAATATTTGGAAAAACTGAAGGAAGAAATAATGCCTCATTTTGATGTTTGCCAAATCAGGTGACGCGCTTGCTGCTAAAATCATTTTTTATTCCGGCTTCTCTTTTGTAATTGGAATTTTGCTCGGGTTGATTCTGCGAAACGGTTTCTGGCTTGTTGGAACTATTTTTCTTTTTTTGCTCTTGATTTTATTTTTCTTAGTTAAAAAATCAAAATGGCTTTTTATTTTTGCTTTGATTTTTTTCTTTATAGGTTTTACAAGAGTGGAAATTTTGCAAAATAATGAATCTCAAAGAGAGGTTGAAAAATTTTTTGGCGCGGGAAAAGAAATTTCCGGAGTAATTATTAAAGAACCGGAGATAAACCAAAAAACTCAAAAGATAACTATAAAATTGAAGGAGATAAATGGACAGAAAACCACGACCAAAGAAAGAATTTTGGTTTTTCTCCCTTTTTATCCTCGATATGAATACGGACAATTTGTTGAAATTTCAGGAAAAATTGAAAAACCGTTAAACTTTGAGGGATTTGATTACAGAGAATATCTGTCTCGACAGGGGATTTTTGCCGTTAGTTTTTCGCCAAAAATCGGAGTCGCTGAAGAGGCAGTCGGACTTTCTGTTTTTCAGCAATTTTTTAAGATAATCTTAACAGCAAAAAATAATTTAAGGGAAAGCATTTATCGGAATTTTTCTGCTGATAAAAGTTTGCTTTTAGGAGCAATTATCCTGGGAGATAAGTCGCGGTTGAGTCCGGAATTGGAAGAAACATTAAACAAGGCGGGGATTCGCCATCTTACCGCAATTTCCGGAATGCACGTGATGATTTTGACCAATATATTAATATTAGGCCTTTTGGGCCTTGGGCTGTGGAGAAAGCAGGCATTTGTAATCACTGTTTTTTTAATTCTTTTATTCATAATCCTTACCGGTTTTCAGCCCTCAACCATTAGGGCCGGGATTATGGGATTCTTGTATTTGTTTGGTCAAATTCTCGGAAGGCAGAACGACTCTTCAAGGGCAATTGTTTTCGGGGCTACGATAATGCTCGCCTTTAACCCGTTTCTCTTAAACGACATCGGGTTTCAGCTTTCTTTTCTGGCGGTGATGGGAATAAATTATCTATTTCCCATATTTTCGCGATGGTTTAGAAAGATTTCGAATATTTTAGGGCTAAGGAATATTCTGGCAATGAGTTTGGCTGCCCAGATTTTTACCTTGCCGATTTTAATCTATAATTTCGGATATATTTCATTAGTGGCGCCGCTTACAAACATAGTGATTATCCCTATCCTGCCGGCAGTAATAGTTTTTGGATTTTTAGCTGCGATTTTCGGTCTCATGGCCCATGCCCTTGCTCTGATTTTTGTTTTCCCTTGCTGGCTTGTCCTTTCCTATCTCCAGATTGTTTCTAATTTTTTCGCTTCTCTGCCTTTTTCGTCAATCAATCTGAAAATCTCCTGGATTTGGATCATTCTCTATTATTTATTTTTGAGTTATTTAGTTATCCGCTGGAAAAAAGACCACAGATTTTTAATAGCAGGGTTTTAGAGAGAATAATTTTTAAATAGAGATTTCAAGCATCGCTGAATTCTTTTAGCAAATTGCCTTGTTTTCCTTGACAGGGTTGCTATAATATCATAAAGAGTATATGGGCTGTGGATAATTAAAGTTTGTGTAATTATGCCCACATCAACTACTAAAATTGGGATACTTCCGTCAAAGTGGCTCAAGGGAACGCACTATCGAATTTATTCTCTTGGGCTTGTTTTGCTTTAAGGAGCATATTAAGTCCGAATTAAAGCAATATTCTATGAAAATATCATTACCAAAATTAAAAGCGATTATTCTTTACTTTTACACCTATACAGATCCTAGATTTTTAGGGAAAGTAAAGCTAATGAAATTATTCTATTTTTTGGATTTCATGCATGTAAAGAATTATGGTGCTCCCGTAACTTATGATACTTATGTAAATTTGGAGCACGGGCCTATCCCTTCTGCCATAAAAAATTTGATAGACAGCGCAGATGATGATATTGATAATTCAGTGTTGGCTGACGCTCTTAAGATTGTCAGGTCAGAAGGGGAAGATATACATAGAGTTGAATGCCTAAGAAAATTCACTGATGGAGACGAAAAATGTCTTTCTGAAAACGAACTAAAGATTCTTAAAAAAGTATGTCTTAGGTTTGGAGAAAGCAATACAAAGACTATTGAAGATGCGGCGCATAAAGAGGCTCCTTGGGCTAAGACTAAATTTCTTGACACAATTCCTTATGCTTTAGCCATCGAAGATAAAGATTGTTTGGTTAACGCAGAGACAATCAAATTATTATCGGAAATAGAATGAAATTCGGAGAGGTAGTCAAATACAGAGAATATGAATATGTTTATCTTATGGAGACCACTGAGACGGCTTATTTGGCGAAGATACATAATAAAGAATATTCAGAGAAGCTTATACTACTACAAAAGAAAGTTTTTACGGAGGGGTCTAGAAGAATGGCTTATATACAGGCATCTCCAAGATGGGCTTTTATGGAACTTTCTACCAAAGAATTTAAAGATAGAGTAGCCTATTATGGATTGCCAGCGTTTAATCTTGAAGATGTCATGGATGTAATAGCCGACTTGGATAAGGAAGATAAAAAGAGATTGAAGAGAGCAATTGAGATTGATCCTGGTGTTGCGAAGGAACTCCGGGAACATGTCAGCAATATAGAGCTTGAGGAATCTCAGTCATAGTTTATATTGAACGCCTTGGATAAAGGGCTCAAAGTTAATCATTATGAAAATTATGAAACTAAAATTACATTGGTATTTGGGCTTTCTGGGGTTCTTGGGTTTCTTGGGATTAAGCAATCCGCTATATTATGCATTCTTCGTATTCCTGTTATTTTTTCTTGAACCGCTTGTAAAATCCAAGAGGTAACAACGAAAGGATTCTTTTATGCTAAGCAGGATTAATGTCGTTGCATAGACGGGGTTGAATCTAAAATAGGGCTGACTACATTTTCCCACCATTTTCATAAATTATAAAAAAACAATGCGGGTCCAAAGGACCCGCATCTTGTAGCAAGGAAGGTGTTCGTCATCTGCTGCTTCCCTTTTCCCAATACCCAGCTTCTTGGACGGCCGCCAGAAGAGTAATCACCAAACCCAACAGGAACATGAGCATCAGGGTCATCCCAAAGGGGAAGAATCTGATGTTGCGGTCTTTCAGCCATTTGGCCTCCAGTTGTTGGGCGGGAGCGGTGTCGCCCTTCATGGCTTCAGAGATGGCGCTAGGGTATTTTCGGGTGAGCTGATAGGCATAGCTTCCGGCACGAAAGTAACCCCCCCCCAAGAAGATCACCCAGTAGGATACCTCACCTTGCGTCATCGTGGTGAACCTGGTGAGCTCACTGGCCTGGGCTTGTGTTCTTTCAGGAATCGCCTCTTTGAGCGCATATCCCGACAGATCGGCCAAGTAGGCCATCTGCTCCCTGGTTTGAGCGACATAGGAATGTCGATGCACAAGCCAGAGGCCTCCTATTATCCCCGTCACCACCAGGGTGACGACCATACCGATAGCCATCGCTTTCCAGAACGCCTTTTTCATTACTTCCTCCTTTTCCCTTGTGGTTCCGAAGATTCTGTTTTAAAGCTTAACATAGTATATAAAAAAAGTCAACCCTCCGCCCCCTAAAGTGCGGGACTTGCGGTAAAGGGCAGTCAATCTAAAACGCGTGGATTGATATTTTTTGTCTTTTTTTCCCGCCTATTGTCAGGGAAAACTTGCTATCACGCAATAGAGATGCACGTGATGATTTTGACCAATATATTAATATTAGGCCTTTTGGGCCTTGGGCTGTGGAGAAAGCAGGCATTTGTAATCACTGTTTTTTTAATTCTTTTATTCATAATCCTTACCGGTTTTCAGC
>Ga0268282_1000020_pt1 | contig 131588 bp, 134 predicted proteins | sample saktaG_12_FD_190133 | JGI IMG/M metagenome (GOLD analysis project Ga0268282, IMG submission 190133) | Saline water microbial communities from Sakinaw Lake, British Columbia, Canada - sak_2011_5_24_120m | ecosystem: Environmental > Aquatic > Non-marine Saline and Alkaline > Saline ...
TGAAAACAGCAGTAAATAGAGCATAGGATAAATGAAATCGGATAAAAAATAGATACAGAAAATGTGATATACACAAAAAATGAATATACTGAAAAAAAGTTAAAATCTTTTTTCAGTAGACCCTATCTAAAGAAGAAATTTTTATTTAAAATTGAAAACTATGAACTTTGGATGTGGTTGTTTGCTTTATAAGTTTTTTTTTAAGATTTTTAGGGCAGCTTGGCTTTTTGATAATAAATCCGAGGAACCTCGGATTTGACGGATAGATTGGAAAATCTTCGAGGGACGCAGGTAGAATTTCCTGGTAGCAAGTCGTTTAGCTTTCTGTAAATCTTCAAGTGACATTGCTTCAGTTCTCATGGCACGTCCGTCATCTTCATCATAATCAGCCCAATTATCTGAAACAAGGTAATTATTCTCTTTTACCCATGTATAGAGATCAGTTCCTGGGAAGGGAGTTGCCAGATGAAAAAATGCATAATCAGGATTAATTCGAATTGCAGTCTCGATTGTCCGATCTACAGTTTCCCATGTTTCTCCAGGCAGTCCAATAATAAAATACCCAAAAGAGAGAATACCTGCTTCTCTTGTCCACCTGATGGCATCTTCAGCCTGTTTCAGTGTAATCTGTTTTTTTGATTTCTTAAGGATATCTTCATCACCTGATTCAATGCCGTATGAAATCAATTGACAACCAGCTTTTGACATAATTTTTGTCAATTCAGGAGTTACCCCATCTACTCGACTGTTACATATCCACTTAATATAAGGGTTTCTTTCAATCATGCATTCACATAGTTCTGTCACCCATTCCTTATTTATTGTAAAGAGATCAGTCATGAAAATGATATTTCTAATTCCAAAATCATTGTTTATATGTTCCAATTCATGGATTATGTTGTCTATTGATCTTAATCGTATTTTATGTCCCCATACCGACCCTGCCCTGCAAAAAGTACAATGAAATGGACAACCCCGTCCCGGTATTACAGTTACAAATGGAGCAGTCCCAAAAAATGGCATTTTATGATTTTTAATTGGCAGTAAATCATGAGCTGGAAATGGAAGATCATCAAGATTTTGAATAAGTTGACGTTCTCCACCATCAATAATTTCCCCATCAGATAATGAATGTATGATTCCAGGGATCTTTTTTGAGATAGAACCGGTTTTACATATTTCTCTGATTGTTTGTTCGGCTTCACCAATTACTGCAAAATCTATAATTCCAGGTTCAAGAATATTTTTACCAAGTGCTGTAGGGTGAGTTCCGATTACACCAACAATAGTCTCAGGTAGTATTTTTTTGACGAGATGGCAGAATTCAGTATCATTTGATGCTGTAGGAGTGGTTACATGAATAATTGTTAAATCAGGATAAAAATCAGATATTTCTTTGAGGGTTTGTTCCTGTGTATATCCCGCTCCCATACCGTCTATCAACTGCACCTCAGAACCGATATCCCTGATAATAGCAGCCAGATATGCCAGACCGGTTTGTGGCCAGACTTCACCTGCAACAGCACGTCGTCCGCACCGCCCAAGTTCTTTCATGTATATGGTTCCATCCGGTGAGGGAGGATTTATAAGGCTTATTTTTTTAACCATCGACAGACAGTAGAAGTCAGCTGTATGCTATGAGTTACTAAGTTTTATATTGATTAAAAGCACTTTCATACTACTTAATTCTCTTGTTTATCAAATCTGCAAGCATCCCGATCGTGATCGTAAAAACAGCAGTCATCAAGATAACTCCGAAGGTCACATCCATAGGCTTACTCAAAAACACCCAACTTCCTAGAAGAACGAGAAATGCTAATATAACCAAAAATAAACTTAACGGAATAAAAATCTTTAAGGGACTAAAATATAAAATTGTTCTAATAATCAATTGAAGGAAATTTAGTGTATCCTTTATCGGCTTAATTTTTGACTTGCCTTTTCTTCCAAAATAATTAATCGGTTCATATTTTATTGAACAGCCATTAACCTCCATAGCAAGGGTGATTGTAGTCGTAAAAGAAAAACCGTCAGGGAGTATTTTTAAAAATGATTTAACTACTTCTTTTTTCATAATGCGAAACCCAGAATTAATATCAGGTATTTTAACATTGGCAAGATAATTGGCAGTTTTGTTTAATACCCATTTGGCAGGTTTTCGAATTAAGGAAATTTTTACGTTTTTACCTGTTCTTGCTCCAACCAACATGTCAATATCTTTTTCTAAAACTTTACGAAAAAATTCTGGAATTCGGTCATTAGGATAGGTCTTGTCAGCATCAGTAATTGCAATATAGGCATATTTTGCAGCTCTTACTCCTGTTTTTAGCGCAGCGCCATAGCCTAAATTCCTTTGGTGATGAATTACACGGAAATCTTCTTGAGATAATTTTCTCAAAATCACCTCTGTACTATCATTCGATCCATCATTTATCAAAATGATTTCCACATCAAAATCAATATTTTTTTTAACCTGAGATAGCTGGGAAATAGTCTCCTCAATTGCTTTTTGTTCATTATAAACAGGCAAGATTATTGACAGACCTTTCTGTTCCATTTTGTCTCCAAAAGCTTATATTTTACTCACAACTTCAAAAAGCCTAAATATGCCGACATGATAGATTTCTGTAACATTGACCTCTTGATTTTTTATCGTTATTGTTTTTGGGTTATTTTCTAGTTGTTTGAGAACAGGATCACGATCCCAAGATCTAAATGAAGCGATATATTTGATATTTCCAATGGGTAGATCTTTATTATGATAAGTTACAATATTTTTTTCTGGTATATCGGAAAGATAAGTTGCACAATTCACCATTTTATCCGGCATAAAGATTTTTTCATCCTCTTTTATTACGTTTTTTACAACTTTCATCCCGGCTTTTAAATCCCATAGACCAGCATTTAAATTTTTTATTGCTGCTATATGTGTAGATATTAATGGAATTATCACTAAAAATAAAGGCATCAAAACCAAATATTTTTTTGACCTTGTTTGTCTTTCTTTAAAAAAGACGTATACACAAATCGGCAGAAATATCAAAAATCTACTAAGGCTATTTAACTCAAAGCCAAGACTAAAAAACTCATGATATAAATTTTTAACGTAAGGCGTGTTAAATACGCTATAGATAACAATAACACCCAATATCACCAATGAAACAACCAAAAACTTCTTTCTCTTCTGCCATCGTAATAAAAGATATTCAATACCAGCGATTGTATAAAGTGGAAAAAACCATACAATAAGATACATTTTCCGCCAATCTGTATAGTAATAAAGCCAGAGGAATAAAAAATATAGCAGAAAAAAAGTAAGTACTTTCCAATGGTTTGGTTTATTTAATTTAATTAGATGAAATACTCCAACGGATATGACAAATATGTTAATAAGCCATATCAATTGGACCCACCATTGAGCATGAAATCTGGTTTCAGGTGATACAGTAGCATGATGGTCATCTGGCATGAAAAACAAGTTAATAGTACGTAGCAGGGAAACAAAATTTCCCATTACTTTATCAATCACAAAAGGTTTTGGCCCAATAATCGAACCAATATAACCAGTCTTACCAGTTTCAAGATAATAAAATCCCAAAAATATAACAGCAATCAAAAGTATTAAAAAAAATAAAAATATCAAACGCCGTTTTCTTTCAATAATAATTTTAGGGATATTGGCAAATATGGCTATAGCTGCATCAAATCGTGTAAAGGTTGCTAAACCAGAAATATATAAAGATAGTTTGTCACTTTTTACATAAAGAGATAAAAGAATCAGGAATAGAATCGTAGCTTCTGGCAATGGTTGTGTTGCACAATATAGAGAAAGAGTTGAAAAAGCAAAAAACCAGCTTACTAGAAAAGAATTTTTTATTCCAATTTGCTGGCCTATTTTATGAATAAGAAATATCGAGCCTATATATGAGAAGTTACTTATGAGAATGCCTGCATAGAGAATGGCCTTTTTCGCAGGGATAATTTTCGCAACCAAACCCATTAAAAAAGGATAAACAGGTAATCTCTTAGACGAAATCTCCAGATGAAAATTAAATATTCCCTCTGCAATCTCTTTAAATGCAAAAAAATCGCTTAAAGGAGAGTAGTATTTACCAGAGAGCAGAAAAAGATAATAACATGATATTCCTATTGTCAGAGTAAGTGCTACTTGATTTGCAATATCATTATTCTGAATTGATTTTATTTTATGCACTTTTTGACTATTGAATTAACTCTGCTGAAGCACCATACTCTGAAAAAAACCTCTTTTATCCATAAGCTCTTCATATGTCCCAGACTCAATTATGCAACCTTTGTCCATGACATAAATGACATCTGCATTCTTTATTGTAGAGATACGGTGTGCAATAATTATTATTGTTTTACGCTCACTCAGGTCTTCTATAGACTGCTGAATTAACTTTTCCGATTTCGAATCGAGTGCGCTTGTGGCCTCATCAAAAATGAGCAGCTCTGGCGAACGTATTAGCGCTCTTGCCACAGTAATACGCTGCCTCTGCCCTCCGGATAGTTTTTGCCCTCTGTCTCCGAGGATAGTAGCATAACCCTTTGGGAGACTCTCTATGAATTCATGGGAATAGGCAGTCCTTGCAGCCATTTTCATCTCTTCCTCCGATGCTCCAAGCTTTCCTAAAAAGATGTTTTCTCTCACAGTTTCATTAAAAAGAAAGGTGTCCTGACTCACAAATCCAATCTTCTTTCTCCAGCTTGAAAGGCTTAATTCTCTTAATTCAGTATCACCAATCATAATGCTGCCCTTGTATCCCTTATATAGACCACACAACAGATCAACAACGGATGACTTACCACTGCCTGACCTTCCCACTACTGCTGTTATTTTGTTTTTAGGAATACGAAGATTAAGACCCTTGAATAAAGAACTTGAATCATCATAAGAAAACTCCACATCTTTAAAGATGATATCACCTGATAATTGATTGATGTCGACTCCATGGGACAGATCTTCCCCCTTGAATTGTTCTTCATTAATTAAAGTATGTACTAGTTTAAGGGCTGGAATATAAGAAAGCAGCAGCATCCTTCCAGAGATAACTTGGGCTATGTTCCTGTAAAGTCTCTGAGATGTGGTTGCCAGGAATGCCATCATAGGCAGCACCGCAACAATCGGGGTACTGCTAATGTACTCATAATATATTAATGCCAGGACAAGGCAAAGTATAATCAGTGTTTCACCTACTGGGGCAGGAAGACTTTGAAATATTCCGAGCTTTACAAATATCCTTTTCAGACTATTAAATTTCTTTGAAAAGCTCTTATGTACATTGCTCTCAAGGGAGAATAACTTAACCTGCCTGATACCATTAAGGGATTGCTCTCCTTCTGCTGTAATTTCCTGGTTTAAAGCTAATCGCTTTTTGCCTGTTTCAATCGAAAACCTGGTGCTTGCCTTCCAGAAAACACCCAGAATCAGCAGCATGGCGAGAGTCAGTAAAAAGGTTACCTGCCAGTTTGTGATCAGCATAACTAAGTATATGCTCAGGGCTACAACGATGCGTAAAATGTACTGGGCAAACTGTCCTATGAATTTAGATGCCATCATCGGTTCATTAATGAGATTATTTATTAATGTCCCTCTTTTCTGGGTAATTATATAATCATACTCACAATGGATGTATTTCTTCATAATCTCAGATGACCAGAATTCTCTCAGCGAATTATAAAAGTGAATCGATAAAACAGAGCCAAGATAGATAAAAATGTTCTTGAGAAGAAATGTTGTGAAGATAATTATAGAGATTCCCATCAAACGTTGATTTTCAGGCACTATCCGGGAAAAGAGTTGATTAAAATATGAAACAACTTTTATGTCTAGAATATATGTATTGTCTCCCAGAATGATTCCAACAAAGGGTATAATCAGACCAAGTCCAATTGCCTCAGAAAAGGCTGCAAATATCATAATAAATAAGAGCACCAGAGAATATTTTTTGTATGGTCCGAATATAGATACGAGTAACCGAATCTTATTAAAAAATCTTTTGATCATAACCCCTCACAATATTATGGGATAGAAGACATTAAAGTTTAAAATATAACTCCTCTATCTGTTCTTTGTTAAGCACCGGTTCAGACGGTGTTTTATGAGCAAACGATTTATATTTCTTTTTCCAAGCCTTGATACTCAAACTTTTTCTTATTCGCCAATATAAACGCTGAAAGAAATCATGTTTCATCAGGAAATATTGCAACCTGTATTTTTCTTTGAATATCCTCTTATAATTATCCTCCATGGTTTTTTCAGCATATAATAAAAGTGCCTCAAATTCCTTATCCGACATCTCGGTTAAGTTAATCAAAACTTTCTTGGTTGCAAAACCACCTTCTAAGGCTGAAACTTTCTCTAAATACTTAATTTCATCATTTATAATTTTTTTCCTTATACATTCATCATATATCTCAGAACCCGGCAGTGGAGTTAAAATATTGAACCTCCTCGGTGGTATCTCAATCTCCTTAAAAAATTTTATAGTTTCATCAATGGACTCTTTATTCTCACCAGGATAACCAAACATAATCTGCACCCTTATTGCAATTCCGCTTTTTTTTACAGCCAGTGTTGCCCTTCTATGGTCATCCACAGTTACTTTCTTATTCATGGCCTTTAATAAACGATCGCTGCCTGACTCATAACCAAATCCTATACCTACACATCCGGCTTTTTTCATGACATTCGCAAGCCGGTCATTTATAACATCGGTTCTAGCCTGCCCAGACCACAAGATATGTAGCGGCTTTATCTTTTCACAAAATTCCAGAGTCCTTCTCTCATTTAATATCAGTAAATCGTCCAGGAAACGGACACCTTTAATATCGAATTTATCAATACAGTATTTTATTTCAGATATAATGTTATCTACAGACCTCATACGTGTTTTAGACACGGATCGGGTACAAAATTTACAGCTATAGGGACAGCCTACTCCTGTTATCATGCCCAGAGTTTTTATATCTGAAACATCTTTATTTAAATAACGTGAACCCCACCCTTCGTATTGACCCAATTTCTTTTTGAGGTAAGGTTCCATGTTGAATAACTCATAAGCCGTAAAGGGATATTCATCACGTGATTTTTCAAAGATACGTGGTTGTGTCTTTTTCACAGTTCCGTTTTTAATATAAGAAATGCCTGAGACCTTTTCTAAATTATCCATATTATCGAGCAGGTCAATTACAGTCTCCTCCCCTTCACCTAAGACACAGATATTGACATCTGTATTCTTTAATACCACCTCATAGCTGTAGGTTGACAGAGGGCCTCCAAGTATGACGGGCTTGTCTTTTAAATCCTTAATCATTCTACTAAGACCCTTGACATAGCTATAGTTGAGAGCGCTACCAGTTATTCCGTACACATCGTATTCTGTCTTTCTGATAAAGTCATTAAGCTCATACTTGTTTAAACATTCAACCTCATCATCAAAAACATTCACATTAAAACCATTTTCTTTCAAGCATGCTGCGATCAGACCTAGTGAAATCGGAAAATGAGCTTTTCTGCCTTTGACAGGAGGTTTTCGAGATGACATCGGGTTTATTAACAATATTTTCATTTTTTACTTCCACTAATTAGCTTAAAAGATGACAATCCCCTATACTTTTCAAAAAAATCTATCATGTTTTGAACTGCTTCTAATTCCATCTGAATTCTCGATTCTTCTGTTAGTGTTGCCACATGAGGCGTCAGCACAACATTATCAAGGTCACAAAGCCTCCCACTGTATGGCTCTTCACTAAATACATCCAAAGCAGCACCATCCAGATGGCCGCTCTTTAAGGCGCTGTATAATGCCATTTCATCAACAAATTGTCCCCTTGAAACATTAACCAATATCGCTCCTTTTTTCATAGCCTTAAATTCACTCTCTCCTAACCTTATATCGTTTCCCTCAACATGGGAGAGATTAATTGACAGGATATCAGAGACTTGAAGCAGCTCATTTAAAGACACAATCTTTATGCTCCACCTCTCTGCCCATTGTTTATCCGGAAAAAGGTCTGTCCCGTACACTACGGTCTCGAACTTGGTCATAATTTCTGCCACCTTTTTCCCGATTCTTCCTAGCCCTAATATGCCAACTTTTTGGCCTTTTAAGAGATGGCCTGCCTTTCTCTCCCATCTTTTCGCCCGGAGAAGATTGTTATGGTATGAAAGCTTTCTCATGAGGTCGAATATCATAGCTACTGTCAGTTCAACAACTGGCTGGATCACTACATCAGGGGTGTTTCTTATCTCGATGCCTCTCTTCTTTGCTTTTTGTACTGATATATTGTCGATTCCAACTCCACACCGGCTTATACAGAGGAGGTTCGGCAAACGATCAAGGACATATTCATCGTATGGTTCTAATCCTGCTATCACTCCCTCGCTCTCTCTTCCCATCTCGATTATCTCATCCCTGACCAGCCGTCTTCCAAGCGGATTTATATAGTAAGCGCAGCCGCTTTCTCTCAGTAGATTAAGAGGAGACTTGCTGTACTCTGAAAAAGTTGACAGGGCAACAAATATCCTATGATTCATAACTCTAAAATCCTCTGATAAATCCTGTGTTGGAGTGTGTCTTCCTTTAGAATCTTCTCCACAATCTCTATATCACTTTCCCTTTCCACACCAACAGTCTTTCCCATATGGATTACACCACGGATTGAATAGCCATGCTCCAATATTCTTAAAAAATCAACAGACTCAGCGATCTCTAATGGTGTTGGAGGAAGGCTTGAATATAAATTCAGAAATGACTTGGTAAAGGCCGATATTCCAGTCTGCCTGTACATTGGGCAGTTGTTTCGAACCCTTAAATAAGGGATGGGAGACCTTGAAAAATACATTATAAAGTCCTTTTTATCTAATACTGCTTTAACATTGTCGATATCTGACACGTCCTCATCATCACGAATTTCAGACAATAGATTAGTGCAGTAGCTGTTGTCATCATTTTGCATGGGCTCAAGCAGAATTTCCAGCACCACTGGTTCAAAGAGTGGTTCATCGCCCTGGATAATAACTATAATGTCATGCTCCAATGCCTTGGCAGCCTCCTCGACCCTGTCCGTGCACCTCTCGTGGGTATTGGCTGTCATAAGAGCACGCCCCCCATGTCTGGTTACAGCTTTAAAAATTTCATCATCACAGGTAGCTACATATACATCATCAACTGTACTTGATAAGCATGCTCTCCTGCGTACATGCTCAATCATTGGCAGATCCAGTATCTTTGCTATGGGCTTTCCTGGAAATCTTGAAGATGCCATCCTGGCCGGTATTACAACTGCAACCTTTTTTTTCGGCATGATTCTTTCACTTTGACATTTAAGACTTAATCGCCTTCCTGTTCATTGAATCTTCTCAAAAAATTCCTGACAGCAATCATATCCTTAAATATCGGGATTCTTGCTCCATGAAATGACTTTCCGCTGTCCCTTCCGATAAAGAAAACACCTGTAGATTGAGCTGACTTTAAGTCTTCATAGCTATCGCCTATGAAAACAATCTCTTCAGGAGTAACATCCTCTCTATTCAAGATGTCTCGAATGGCGTCTGTTTTAATCCATGACACTGCATAAATCTTTTTAAAATATTTCTCGAGTTTCCTTGCTTCCAATATCTCATCGAGTTCATCAGCAGGTGATCTGGAAGCAAGGTAAATTGGTATCTTGTCCCGGTAGAAATCTAAAATTTCCTTTGCGCCCTGTACATAAGCGCAATCGACTAAACTTTTAAAAACTAAACTGGAGAATTTTTTGCTTAAACTTTTTTCGGTTTCCTCATTATATCTCTTACCCAGTATATTCTCGGTTATATATCTGAACTTTTCAAAACGAACGGTTGCATTATTTGATAAATGGTATTCCATAATTTCATCCAGATGCTCCGGATAGTCTTTAAAAAGCGTTTTAAAAGCATAGTCTTTAATACCTACCGATTCTACCAACACTCCATCAAAGTCAAATAATATAACTTTAAATCTCATATATGGATAATACTATCGTATTTTCTCAATAAGATCCTTCATGTTAACACCCCATTTCCACAACAGGAAGACATCCGAGGCAAGAACAACAAACGTGTATCCATCAGAAAAAGCGTTTTGCACAATATTCAGCGAAGGCTCTACTAAATGGGTACCGCAGGACTTTCCGGACCTTTTACATGCTAATATCACCTTCTTACATGCTTCCTTCACATCTGGATGATCTAACTGGCCAGGGACCCCAATCGAACCTGAAATATCATAAGGTCCGATCATGACACCATCGACTTCCACAAAATTAAGAAGTTCTTCTACATTTTCTACACCCTGAATCGACTCTATCTGAATGATCAGGGTTGATGATCCATTCCATGATCTAGTATATCCTTCAAAATCAAAGCCATATCCCTGCGCTGGGGCAACACCATAACTACGCTTCCCTACCGGTGGATATTTACACCAACTGATCAAATTCTCTATCTCTAAAGAATGTGATACAAGTGGGGCTATTATTCCATCAGCACCCGAATCTAATAATCTCTTGATCATTTCCATATTATGGGAGGCTATACGAGGCAGGGCCAGTGTTCCAGAGCCATGACATACCGCAATGATTTGCTGTGCCTGTTCCAGGCTGATCGTGCTGTGCTCAAGATCAATACCAATAAAATCAACGCCACTTCTTGAAAATACCTCACTGATAGAAGGATGCCCAAAGGAAGTCCAGGCTGCAAATACTTTCCTCCTTTCCATCAGCTGTTTCTTCAAATAGTTTCTTTCAACGCTTTTTTTAATCATGATTATTCCTTGTTTCTTCCAGCGGTAATGGTAGATTCCCATTTCATTCCGTGTACCATTACATCAGGATGTGAGATTATGAGATGCCAGATTAGAGACTGAAAGGATTCCGTATGGGCGGTTACATTCTCAGGATTGACTGTCGGTACAACCACACAAACGTCCGCAACTGCTGCAGTATATCCTCCATCGCGCCCTACTACACCCATTATTTTTGCACATCTTGATTTTGCATACTCCAAAGCATTGACTATATTCGTGCTGATATTTTTTTCTCTGTTTCCTCCTCCAACGGAAAAGACAAACACACCGTCCTTTTCATCAATATTACTGTTTTTTAACCACTCAGAAAATACCGTGTGCCAGCCTTCATCATTTGTTCGAGCAGTTAATTCTGAGACATTATCCACAGGAGTATAGGATTCAAAACCAGCGATCTTCCTGAAATCATTCACAGCATGGGAGCAATTCCCGGCCCCTCCCCCAACACCAAGAAAAAACAGCCTTCCCTTCTTGTCCCTGATATTTACCAGAAGTTTGATCATTCTCTCTATCTGGGACCTGTCGATCTTTCTTATTATCTCTACTGCCTCTTTAAAGTAAGAATCTACATGGGACATAAAGATATCCTCCTTAAAAACTATTTTTTCCTTATTAGTATTCTTCCATAAGAACTCAACCGGCCTTCCTGCAGGAACTCCTGGAATGATCTTTTAACATCGTCGCTCCTATTCTGTAGCAGGTATTCTACAAACCTCGGGAATTTAATCTCTGGATTTTTCTTTATAGCATTTGTTACTATCTCAACATCTAAAATACCAGGGGTGCTGAATTCAAGGCATTCGAAACCAAAACGGTCAAACAAAGAATACAGTCCTTCGACTGAGAAGACGTTAAGCCTGTCAGGGGGGAAAAGATTTTCTGATTTATCCCACAGTATCTGCAGGTCAAATCCTGAAATCAGGATTACCGTAATAAAACATAAACCCTTGTCTTTTAACATGCCATGTATTTTCTCAAAAAGCATATCCACATCCGCCATATGGTTAATAACTTCAAATATAGTAACGACATCAACTCTTTCTTCAAGCGAAACCTTCCACGAAGGTATGTTTATTACATTTATACCAGGCGCGAACTCAAGATCATTAAAGGGGAGGAACAAATTTATTAATGTCTTTTTTCTGAAAAATTTATTCTCCAACAGTTCTTCAACATATCCATATTGATTTGTGTTAATATCAACAATATGTTCGGAATCCGGCAAATATTCCTGAGTAGAATCAACTATCCACTGGATGCGGGGTTTTATTATCTTTTCTTTCCTCTTACTCTTGGTAGCCTTTGAAAGCTCTTCGTGCCAGAACTTTCTTGCTTCTGACCGTGTATAAAATTCCTGAAGAGATATATCATCTGGTCTGGGAGTTACATAAACACTACGACAGTTAGCACACTCCACGTAATTAAGACCAAACTTTTTAAATGATGAAATTGACTTTTTACCTCTACATCCAGGACAAACGGTATTTATCATCCTCTGTCCTTTTATAAAAAATCTTAAAATATCTTTTTCTGCCAGTTGGAAATACCTGTGTAAGAGATTTGAGGGTTTAAAGTCGATTTCGTTATATTCATCAAAAATCACAACCTTTTTCATTCCCCATCCTCCATAGCATTCCTATATGCTTTCTCTATAATCTCCATAACCTTAAGGGCATCCTCAGATGAACAAATAGTAACTTTTCTGTCCTGGTCAATACATTTTATAAATTCCTCGACTTCCAGGTTCCAGGACAGGTCACGATCAAAGTATGTCACCTCTTCTTCCGGGTTACCAACAGCACTGGCTTCATCCTCAAATTGACGTTTCCCTATGACAATCTTCTCCCGTCCATAACTACCTGTTTTGGAGAGCAGCCCATCCACTACGATGTATCCTTCTTCTAATGTTAAATCTATCTTGAATGTATGATTCCACATCGTGGAAGAAGAATGAAAAAAGGCATTCTGCCCCTTTTTATTTTTCAGGATAACATAAGCATTGTCCTCTACTTCGCATTTCCAATAAAAGTTGTTAACAAAGCTTTTTACATGTTCAAAATCACCGCAGAAATATCGAAACAAATCCAGCATATGTATGCCCTGATCCAGTAAAATACCACCACCTGAAATCTCCTTGTCATTCCGCCAGGAATTTCTGTAATTCTTGCCACCGGATTTTCCATACAATCCTCGGATATTTATTATCTTACCCAGCCTGCCACTGTCAGCTACCACTTTGGCCTTAATAATGCCGGGATGGAACCGATGGTTAAAACCGAACATCAGTTTAACCTTGTTACGTTCAGCCTTGATTATGTTTTTAACGTCTTCAATGTTCCGTCCTGGCGGCTTTTCACAGAAAACATGAATTCCTCTTTTCATGCTCTTAATACATATTTCTGGTGAATAAAGGTTAGGAGTACAAACGAAAATTATATCAATGTCTTTGTTAAAAAGATCTTCAAGTGAGTTAAAAGCCTCGCAATTTTTAATCCTTTCCCTGACTGCAGGATCTTTCTCGAAGATTCCTTCTAATAACAGACGTGGATTTTCTTTGATCACACTCTCTCTTATCTCCCCCATATATCCATAACCTGCAATTCCACACCTTAATATTTTCCCAATGCCTGAATTTTCGTTCATTCTTAATACTCAGATAAGTTATCCATATCCTTTTGAAACTTCAAGAATAAAATCCTTATAATTTCCTAATATGTCTCGACCATATTCACCATTATAAACAACCTCTGTTAAAAATCTTTCAATGTTACTATTTGAATAAGGCTTATATGTTGGGTTTTTCTTTAATGTCTTCAATGCATCTTCCAGTTCTTCATAACTGTCCACAGTCCAGCAGGCTCCAAATTCCTCAAAAATCGTTTTATCACCATGAAAAAACCTGGGATAAATGACAACTTTATCCTGTAAGAGTGCTTCAATCATTATACTTGATTGTAAAATAATAGCGACATCTGACCATTTAATTAAATTAACCGAGTTACAATATGAAATCTCAACAGAAGGAGGTAAATCCATAAATAATTTATTGGACCGTGTCTGGGGTTTAAATAACAAGTGGACAAAATCCAAACTTTCTATTTTTTTAATTGAGTTCTCAACTATACCTTTATACTTTCCATGTCTATCAGCTCCCCTATCCATATAGACAACCTTCATTTTCCCGGCTCCTTTATCACTGAGAGAAATATCAGGAGGAATAATTTGATGAAGGATATTTTCCCAATCTTTACAGAATCTTACACTCCCCAAAACTGTTATTTTTTCAGTATTAAGACCACTATTGACACATTCATCCTTCCAAAAACGATGATTGACAACCTGATAATCTTTGTCCGTTTTTATTGCATCCATCCATGCTTTATTATAAAGTGGGGGATGTTTCACATATATTGGCATACCATGCGGAACATCAATTGTCGGTATCCTTAAATGCTTAGCAGCCCATAGTAAAGAAGCTACATTATAGAGCCTTAATTGCGATGCCGGATCAAAAACCAGAACCGAGGGTTTTAACGATTTAAACAACCCCTCAGCCCATTTCTTATTGAAAAATTTTTTGATAAATTTTTTCAATAACTTGGAACGCACTATAATGCCTCTAAATAATCCACTCATAAGATGAAATGCTGATTCTTGAAATCTTTTCTGTTTTATTGAATTCAAATTAAAAGACTGGAGGCATACATAGATATTCTTTTTAAAACTTCCTCTTAAATAAGTGTTGCATACAAGATTCCCAAAAAATTTGTAAAGTTTAGAAGGTGCATAATAATTGTATAGATAGCTAATAGGAATATTATATCTATCTTTTAAATAGTTTAGTCTAAAATCATTTGAAATGTCATATAAAGGATTTAGGGAAAGTACTACCAACTTCTCTTTTGTATCTTTTGCCATTCGGTAGACAATGGGCACCATGTGATCTATATCATTAAACCTGTTGATGAAAAATATTATCATTTTGTGAGCCTTTCCTTAAATTATGAATAGTCCTTAGAACATTTAGATTGTTTAAAGAGAAAAATACAGGTCAATAAAAGACATGAGACAAAAGTAATTAGAGAGAGATACAACAACAAAATCCTCAGAGGTTGCCTGAATTCAAGAGATATCCGGGATACGCCTGGAGGCACTTTTATAGCTATAAAGGCATTGAAGAGGGGTTTAATCTCTAATTTTTCTCCATTATTTGCAATTGCCTTCCATTCAGGTCTATATAATTTAGATAATCCAATAACTGAAGCCTCTTTTTTAGGAGTAAAATCTAATTCATAGGAGCAATTATCTCCTTTTATGCTAACCTTGCCTCCTTCCCTATATGATAAACATCCATCCAAATCTGCACAGAGAAATCTGCTATGACCGCATTCTGGACGATAATCTATTTTAGAGGTTAATGCTTTTTCTGATATGAAAAATGCTTTTGGCCATGCGTCTTTATTTTGTAATAAATACCATACATGAGTATTTTTAAAGTGAAAACAAGTGTAAAATTCCTCTGTTCCATTACAGTGAAGCAATGACTTTGTATATAAATTAGTTAAGTCTTCATTTGAAGGCGGGATAAAATTAGAGGTCCAACGAGCAATACCTTTTGAGATACATATCTCTGCTAACCACCCGTTGAAATGCTCCTCTGTGCCTCTTGATCCAATATAAAGTGGATCCTTTGAATCATGTATTGAAACATCGATCATGTGATGTTTGCTTCCTATCTGAGTACCATTAACAAATGCCTTAAGATCTGATTCATCTCTAACTAATGCTATATGATACCAGGTATCCGCTGATGCTGACCAGGGAAATCTCGCATCTGTGTTATCACTTCCATCTGTACTATAGGAAAACTTTAGACTTTCAAACTCTTTTTCCCAGGCAATCTGCCATGCCTTTCTAGGACTATAATATGGGTATCCAACGAGAACTTGGGTGCCAGAAATGTTAGTAAATTTCACCCAGAAGTCAACAGTAAAATCACCGCTGCCGAATGCCCAATCTTTCTTTTTAAATAGTTGTATTGGGCCTTCTATTCCTTCAAATAAAACACTTTTGCCTCGGAATTTATTCTGAGATGTATCTACTTCAGTTTTTATTCCATTCGGCCATAAATTACGAAGAAAATCTGATTTGCCCAATTCTGACTCATGCACTAATAGAAAATTGATCCCAGCAATATCTAATAAAGCTGAGTTTTTCAGCAAGTCATAATTACTTTTTATCAAACCTGCTGAGAACACAGAAGAGGGACAAATTCTGTCCATAGAAACACCCTTAAAAATACCATTTACAGGATTTAAGCCGGCATGAAGATTTAAATCTGACATGGCGTAAAAGCCCTCTGAGATAAGTTCTTTTTTTGGATTTTCAAATTCATACTCTATCCTTGGAGAAAGCAGAATACGTTTATTTTTAGATTGCTTGTAATACATAAGCCAATTTAGGAATCTGCCATCTTTTTCTGGGGATTTAAAATAATTCCTTGTGGGCCTCTTAGAAGGATAAATAAAAACATGGTACCTCGTATAGGCTAAAACATGAGCCATCTGGATAATAATTAATAATGGAATAATTATTTTAAAATTTTTTAAAACTCCTCCCTTTAGCCTTTGAAGTTGAATACCTGCAACTATTATGCCGAAAAAAATAGTCTGATCTCTAAATTGCCATGGATGAATTGTGTTTAAAAAAATACTTTTAGGTAGTATTGAAAAAATTAAAGATAATAGAAAACCTAACACGGCAGAAGCTTTTATCGCATCTAAGATCTGTTTTGACTTACCACGTAAATACCGCCATAATATCGCAATTCCAGTAAATGCCAAAATAAAATATACAAAACCAGTAAATGAAGTTCTGGCAGCATCATGGTACTTTAAGCTATAAATAGCATTTGACCACCAAGTTGAAAAACTGTTATTAGCTATTGAACGAAATAAATCAATATTAAAAGGTGTGAATTCATTGCTAATTATATGCTTTAAAGCGAGAGGGCCTTGAGTTCGATGGGTTAAATCATCTGGAAAAAATGGAATTTCATTTAATATATAATAATATCTTGGAGCAACCAAGATGCAGGTGAGAATAAAGACAGTAAGTAAATGTTTAAATTTATATTTTTTAGGATGATATAAAAAGATTAAAAGCATACAAAAAAATAAAATTATCCATGAATTCAAAAAGGTTGGGGCATTGTAAATTGTGAAAGCTAAAATTATTGGTAATAAAAAGATCAAATAATTAAACTTTCCTTTATTTTGTAAAAAAAAATTATATATAAAAAAAACAATTATGGGAAACATAGTCCAACCTGCGAATGGACTAACCCAGTCATCCGTAATCGCATAATTAATAGTTGGTAATGAAAAAACATATAAAAAGCCGCTTATCATGGACATCAACCTTGACAGATTAAGTAATCTACATAACTTCATAAAGAAGAAAGAACCTGCGCTCAGGTGTATTATCCAAAATAATAAACGTACTATTTTCATTGAAAGAAATGTCGATAAAATAAAAAATGGGTGAAGTTCAATCAGTGGAGTTATTGGAAAAGGAGTGCCAAAACCTATTCCGTCATACCAAAGCAAAAATTGACCTTTTAGAAGGTTTTGAGCTCGTATTAGAGCTGAAAATATTGGCCCACTATTATAATACTCAATATCAATAGGACCGTATTTCAGCATACTACTTAGAAAAATCAAAGATATTAAAACAGATAGAAAAAGAAATACTATGTTCGGATCTTTTTTCCCTAATATACGAAATTTCATCAATCAGTCCTATCCCAAGCTGTAGTGCCACTCAAAATTAGATGTTACCACATATTGAGTAATCCACACGTTTCATAAAGCAAATTATTATCTACAATAAAATTTCTATTCGCAAAACCAAAAAAGATTCACTCAAATATTTTTGGAAGTAATGCTTTTTTAAAAAGCTCAGTCTGATATTGCAAAACTATTTTCACTCTTGAAAATTCAAAATACATTCACAGAGCATAAGATCAAACTCGGTATCGATATCCATCGATTCTTTTTCAGAAATTACTAATCCTTTCATGTTCTTGTTATCTAAAATACTTCCCTCATAAATGACCTGTGTCTTCATAGTATCAACTACACCATTGATTCGATAAACAGGAGGAAGAAATTGACGTCTATAATATTTGCTGAGTTTAATGTCACCTGAAAAAAGCTCAGCACTTCCATCTTCAGATAATTTATACATCCAGTAAGGATGGTGAACCCCTTCTACCAATGTCATTGTCCTTACAATATCTGCATCAGTATCTATTAGTCTCTGAACCGTTTTATCAATAATCTCTGGCGTTTTAAATGGAGTGGTAGGCCTTAAGTTCACGACGATATCAGGCTCGTATCCATCGTTCCCTTTCAACCACCGGAGTACATGATGGAAGACTGGCTGGTCAGGTGTATCATCTTTGGCTAAGTTAGCAGGTCTCAGGAAAGGCACCTCAGCTCCCCATTTTTGAGCGACTTCTGCAATCTTGCTGTTATCCGTCGATACAATGAGCCGATCAATTCGAGTGGACTGCAATGCGGCCTCAATGGTATAAGCAATCAAAGGCTTGCCAGCAAGATGCCTTATGTTCTTGCTCGGAACCCGCTTGGAACCGCCACGTGCAGGGATTATGCCCAGTACTTTCATGTTGAGTCCATCTTTTTCACAATATCTCTGAGGTTTTCAATGATGTAGTTTTGATCCTTAACCGTAAGACCAACCCATATTGGCAAATCAATCAATTGATTCCACGCTTTGTAGCTTACAGGATAGGAATTATCTTTATAGCCAAATTTCTTCTGATAGTAGGGCTGGATGTGAATAGGAGGAAAACTCAATCGAGTGTCTATCCCTTTCGATTTTAATTCAGATACAACTCTGTCACGGTCCAATCCTTCTCTTAATGAAACTGCATACATATACCAGGAATGACGATCGACATATTTCGGTATGAAAGGAGGGAAAATATCAGGATCTTCCTTAAAGGCTCTGTTATATCTTTCTGCTATCCTATACTTCTCCTCCAGGATAAATTCTAATTTCTTGAGTTGCTGGATCCCGATGGCTGCTGGAACATCGGTCATGCGATAGTTATATCCAAGGTGAATATGATGATACCGATAATCCTGCCCCTGGTTGCGGAGCTGCCGTACTAAGGCAGCTTTTTTATCATCATCTGTTGTGATCATTCCTCCTTCACCTGTGGTTATATTCTTGTTTGGAAAGAAACTGAATATATGTATGGGAGCGATTGATCCAACCTTCCTCCCCTTGTAGACAGCCCCGAGCGATTCGGCACTGTCAGCAATAACACTCAAACCAGCTTCCTCTGCAAAAGCAAGCACATGGTCATAATCAACCGGCATCCCATTCATGTCCACCGCAATTATGGCCTTTGTCTTACCTGTTATTCGCTTTGCAGCATCCTCTAGGGAGATATTATAAGTTTTTGGATCACACTCCACCACAACCGGCACGGCTCGTTCATATAAAACAACATTAGCTGTTGAGATAAATGTTATATCAGGAACAAGTACTTCATCACCTTCCTCAATACCCAAATCAATCAAGGCAAGATGTAAAGCGGTGGTTCCACTATTGGCTGCGATAGCATGTTTGGCTCCTACATACTTAGCAAAATCCCTTTCAAATTCCTCAACCCTCTTACCCATGCTTAACCATCCGGACTTAACCACTTTGTATACAGCTTTCGCCTCTTCTTCACCGATGTATGGATTTGCAACGGGAATATTTTTCATTTTGAATTACCTCCTCCTGTTATTCAGTACCGTTAATTTCTGAATGTTTCATCTTATGATTTCTTCGTTTTTAACGGGATATCGTGGACCGGTGTCATTGACATACCAGTCGATTGTTTTTATTAGTCCATCCCTTAAGGATATCTTGGGCTCATATCCCAGCGCATGTATTTTGGCTATACTCGGGCATCTCCTTCTTGTTCCTCCCGTGAGACGCTCGCCGGATATTATATTAATCCTCAATCCTAGCAGTCCGGCAATCTCTTCAGCGAGATCAGCAATGGTAATTTCATCTTCAGCACCAACATGATAAATCTCTCGGCTTTTCCCTTGAGTGGCACACAGGAGTATTCCTTCAACAGCATCATCTATGTAACAGAATGCCCGGGTCTCTTCTCCTGTTCCCTGAATCGGAAAATCGATCTCTCTAGTTTGAAAATTCTCACTCAGTTTTTTCATACGCAGTATAAGTTGTGGGATAACATGACCCACCCCCATATCAGGACCATAAAAATTGTGTGGACGGCATATCACAGTTCTTAAGCTGCTTTTTGCAGTATAGTGTATCGCTAAAAGCTCAGTTATTATCTTTCCTCCGCTGTATGAAAATCTCGGATTTTTAACATCAGGAATGACAAGCCTCTCCCCTTCTGAAGTGGGAATATGTGTTGGCTCCTGATAAACTTCTGACGATGAAGTGACTAAATAATTGCTTATGCCACATCTCATAGCTGCATCAAGTGTATTCAAGGCACCTTTGACACCCACCTCAAGCACTTTTTCAGGTATTCTGTAGAAGTTCTCTGTGCCATTAATGAAGGCAAGGTGAAACAGGGTATTAATTCCCTTGCAGGCTGCATAAACCTGATCAAAATCTGTAACATCTCCTTCTATGTATTCAACCTTATCCAGATAACCTTCAAGTCTTTGAACCATTCCCCTTATGTTGTTGTCAAGAACACGAACAGAAGCACCTTCATCCACCAATCTCTTTGTCAGATAGGATCCTACGAATCCTGTACCCCCGGTGACCAAAGTTTTTCCAAGGGTGTTGATCTCTATCCTTTGCATCCTATTCCTATGTATTTAACGTTATTGACTGATTTTATGTTTTTAGGTTCAAAGGTGTACCAGCCATCTACAAAAATACAGTCATGCCTGGCAGAGTTTAACAAATCAAAAACATCCATCCTCTTGTAGCTTTTATGATTATTCATAATCACTACCACATCTGCATCCTTAAAACCTTCAGCAATAGAAACAGGCGTTACACCACGTGCAGCTATTTCTTTCTGAGACACAATTGGATCATAACCAAAAAAAGACCTTTCTCTAATTCCCTTTTTACGAAAGTGGTTTATAAGATCTAGGGTAGTTGAATCTCTAACATCAGAAGTCTCTGGCTCTCCCTTAAAGGCAAATCCAATAATAAAAATCTTTAATTTATCAGTTTTTTTATTCAACTGCATGATTTGTTGATATACCTCTTCAACAATATGGAATGGAATAGATTCGTTTATCTGTCTTGAGTGTAATACCATCTTGGGTTGGTGCTTTAAATCCTTACATGAATGGATCAGAATGTAGGGATCTTTCGTAAGACATGCCCCTCCAACACCAGGACTCGGTACAGGTATCTCATCCCTAGGGTATCCTAGATTTGCAGCCTGCACCAATTTAACCATATCCAATCCCAGTTCTTTACATATCAATGCCATTTCATTTGCGTACCCGAACTTAACATCGCGAAAGGTATTATTCAGAATTTTAACCATTTCTGCACTTTCTAATGATCCTACATCCACAATCGTAGGTGTAATCTCTCTGAAAATCCTGTTAACAAGCATCGTACTTTTCTTATCATATCCACCTATTATCTGCGGCAGTTCTTTGATTTCAGGTATAGCCCTTCCCTCGATTGTCCTTTCGGGTGCATAGGCCAGATAGTAATCAACACCTGCCTTGAGGTTTGACAGGTCATTCAGGATCGGTAATATAACATTTCTTGTAGTTCCCACTGGAACAGTAGAGCGTAAAATAACCAGATCGTCAGGCTTTATAAATTTGGCAATTTTCCTGGCGGCTTTCTCAATATCATCAGTTATAGGTTTCCTTGTCTCAGGATCAACCGGCGTGCCAACTGATATGATATAAGTATCCACTTTACATGCAGAAAGATCAGAAACAAGGATTAGATTTTTCCCAATATATCTATGCAGGCAAGCCTCTAAATTGTCTTCATAAAAAGGCACGTATCCATTCTTAATTTTTTCAATCAGCCCGCTGTCAGTATCATATCCAAAAATTTTAAATCCAAATTCAGCAAGGACAACCGATAATGTCAGACCGACATATCCCAACCCAATAACACAGATCCGCCTGGATTTGGCATCCAGTAAGACACTCTTATCCTTAAATGTTATAATCCCCTTTATACGGCCTTTATCGTCTAATACGGGTATCTGGGCATACTTTTCACTAACCAGTTCCAGCATTGCCTCTCGACTCAAACCTTCTTTTACGACAACAGGTGAGCTATTCATGATGTTTTTTATAGGTTCGCCTGCATCATGCCCGTTTAAGAACCCTCTACGGATATCTCCGTCCGTAACAATTCCCTTCAGACGTTCCTGGCTATCCACAATCATGGCAAATTTTGAGGCTGATTCATTGATAGCCTTCATGACCTCAAAGATACTTTTATTTTCCGTGACCATTATTGATTGGATATCATATAACATACTTAAACTTCCCTTTCTAAGATATTTTTAACCATCTGATATTGCTTGAAAATTTCTTTAGTATTAAACTTCCTGCATTCAATGGTTATTGGTGTCTTTTCCAGATCGAATCTCTGTGCTGCCCTAAGTTGCCAGCAATCAGGAGATAAAAGGGTATGGTGATCTTTCTTCCCATCATTTCCTGATAAATGGATCCCAAAAACCTTGTTCTGATATTTTATACTAAGTGTGTTGATTAAATCATCTTTATTAAAGCCAAAATAATTTGCAGAGATCAAAAGATGTCCTAAATCTAATAAAAAGCCTATGTTATCATCCTTATCAAAATAATCAAGAAACTGAATTATATCAGCAGGGATACATAACAATGAACTCTCAGGCGCATCATCAGTTGGAAACAGGTTTTCCAGACCTATCTTAACTCCTTTTTCTTCAGCATATCCCTTAATCATTGAAATTGATCTTAACATAATAGTAAAAGCAAGCCCTGAACTTATGCCTGGAGAATCATCAGGCATGAAGTAATCATCGCTGGAAGAAGGATAAAAATCTCTTGCATAGCCCGGATGTAATGTATAGCGGTCTATTTCTAAATCATGCGCTAAATTTATACTTCTTTTAACAAAATTAACACTGTTTAGTCTTGTTGTTTCGTTATGGCTCGCAATATTTAGAACAAAGTCTTTTTGGGGAGGTGGAAAATAATTATGAATAAGAAAGTTCAAAGAATATTTCTCCTTATAGCTCTTAAGTATCGTTAATATATCAGCACAATATTCAGTCCCTCCGGTAAGCTCAATATTACGAATACCAATACCAGCAAGTTTGCTAACAGAATCTTTTATAGAAGAGCTATTTACAGCTGCAGAAGAAATATAGATCATCTTATGGTCTTAGCCGGCACGCCTGCAACAGTAGTATTATCACTAATATCACTAATTACTACCGAACCAGCTCCAATCACTGCCTTTTCACCTACAATAATCTTTTCTTTTATAGTGCTGCCGATACCGACAAAACTGCCATCTCCGATTGTAACCCTTCCCGCAATATTACAGCCAGGTGCTATGAACACATGATCTCCTGTTTTTACCTCGTGATCAATGATTGAGCCAGTATAAACAATGCAGTTCTTTCCTATAAAGACCATTGTGCCAATTTTAACTCCCATACAGATTACACAACCATTTCCCAGAACTGCATCCTTTTCTATTATTGCTGAAGGGTGAATAATCGTTGGTATCTCAAATCCTATGCTTGAGAGCCTGGAAAAAAGCTCTTTTCTTTCGTTATTATCACCAATGGCAATAACTGCATGTCTTGCGTCTCTTTCATATATCTCTCTGAAATCATTCCATGAATACTTAATAACACTTCCTGATATCTCTTCACCAATATTTTTAGAATCCCTATCTGCTATTCCGATAACATTGAAATTTCTACAGGATCGTAGTATTGAAAGTACAACCCTGCAATGACCGCCAGCACCAACAACTATTACATTATCTACCATTCAATCATATCCATCTGTATTAGTGCATCATACGATATGTCCTTAGAGGCCTTCTTACCCAGGATTATGTCGTAAAATCGAGGAGAGAGACCTGTAGCAGGACGTTTAAAAGTTATATTATCAACTGTTATCTTTTCACCTTTATTAATATTACGAGACGCAACAATACTTCGCCGCATACCAATAGAATTCTCTTTTTCTACTTCAGTTGGTTCCTTTTGCGCATTCCCCAGAGAAGTTTCAGTCTTGTGAATTTGATTCACAAGTGACTTTAACTCTTTTGGTGTCACTGAAGAGGAATGATCAGGACCTGGTAAGTTTTTGTCTAAAGTAAAATGTTTCTCTATGACCCTGGCCCCCAATGCCACAGACGTGATAGCTGATTCAACACCAATGGTGTGATCCGAATACCCAACCAGGCAGCCAAATGCCGACCTAAAGGTTTGTAAAACTCTGAGATTGGCATCTTCAATCCTGGATGGATAATTCGTCGTACATTGCAGCAAAACTACCCTGTCATTCCCCTCATCACGGATTGTCCTTAATGCATTATCGATCTCTGCCATAGTTGCCATACCGGTTGACAGGAATATCGGTTTTTCTGTCTTTGATATTTTGCGAAGGAATGGATGTTCTACAATCTGTCCTGATGCCACCTTGTAAGCAAGAACCCCTATGCTTTCTAGAATGTCAATATCCTCGAAGTTATATGGGGTAGAGAGGAAAACCAGCCCCAGATTTTCAGCATATACCTTTAAGTCCAGATGATGTTCTGGTTTCAGTTCAATCTTCCTGAGCATATCGAGTTGAGACTCGGTCTTATCTGTTGTTCCGAGTTGGTATTTTGCCTTTGGAGCAGACATTGTTACAACTCGCTCTGCCTTAAAGGTCTGAAATTTTATGCAGTCCGCTCCGCATGAGGCGGCTTCCTTAATAAGCCTTCTGGCCATATCCAGATCACCATTATGGTTTACACCGGCCTCGGCAATTATAAAGACCGGCGAATGGTTACTTATTACTCTACTTCCAATTCTGATTTCCTGTTTCATTTTATCCCCTTATTAGAACCAATCAAATTTAGAAGGTGTCGACCTATCATCTCCCCTGCATTACCTCTGAAGGGTCCTGCCTCATTTTCTTTTATCAGCTCGCGTTTTTCTGCATCCAAACAGGGATCATCCAGATACTGGTTAACAGCATCATAGAGTTCATCCATATTAAAGGCCGTTTTAACACCACCTGTTTGGATAATCCGCTGATTATGTGTCTGAACATAGTCAACCATAATATCCTGTCGGGTTTTACCAAACTCAACCTTACACTTATCCCTTATACAAAGGTTTATAGAAGGCAGTTGAAATATTGATGCCTCTATAACCATTGTAGAAAACATGTTGAGCATAACATCAGAGTGTTTTAATACAGATGCAACAAGAACCGTTTCTGAATCAGCCAGATCAATATCCATTCTTCTTGAAACAGTTTCCGGAATGTTAAGTGAAACACATGGATATTTGTTTTCCACCCTTTCATATTCATTGATGATATCTTCAAACATAAGCCTTCCATTTGAGGTTCTGTAATGAAGTGGATGTATCCTTACCAATAACTTAGGAGAATGTTTTATTTTACCCGATTGAACAGCCTCCGCTATCTCAGCAACCAGTTCAGGGCCCCAGGGAAAGCGCTTTGGAGATTTAGTTGCAAAGAAAATGGTTTTTTTATTTGGGTCTAAGCCTAATTTTTTAAAAAGCTCCCTCTTTTCAAAAGCTGCTTTGCTGCTGTAATAAGGATCAAAATGGGCAACACCACCAACAAAGATCTTTTTCTCATCAATATCATTGAACTCAACCAATTCCTTTTTCATGTTCTCTGACCATGAGACAATATAATCCGCGTTATAACCCGGCATACCCATACCGCTGGGATTATCCCAGCTTAGAACTACACAGCAAACTGGAACATCAAAATAATGGGCCTCACGTGCAAAAAACTCGTTATATTTGAATCCACATAGGCTCGTTACCACAACAAGATCAGGTGTATACTTTTTAAATAATTCTTCATGGAAGATCGGTCGGAAAAATCGACTTTCAAAAGCGATAAGCAGACGTCTCAGCACATTACTAGACTTTAATATCCTGCTTATCAGCTCCCATGTCAGCCCCTTTACCCAGTCTTTATAACCATTTGCTCTGGTCCAGCCCCGGTGGATCTTGTAAATAGCCCGAAAATCATCAACTGTTCGTGTGTTATACTTTCCATTAAGGATATATGCACGTAATGATATTAAAATCCGCTGCAAACTTGTTTTCTGGAGGTAGGATTCATAAGCTTCATTCTTTAATTTCTCTACCCTGACATTTTCCGATTCAAAGCTTTCGCGGAATACCGGTTCGTCACCGTTATGCGAGAGAATGACAACTTGAGCCGAGCTCTCTCGAAGCGTCTTCAGGATATCTGTACGTAACAAGTAACGTACAGCAAATCCCTGGCTCGTATACAGAAATATTGTCTTTTTTTTCATCTGTAATCTGAATGGATGTAGTTAACTTTTTTGTGCTGAAACAATATCTAAAGTGGATATTGTATATCTTGCCAGTTTACTCAAATCCTTTTGTCTGTCCGGATTCTCGCGGAGAGAAAACTGGGCCTTTCTTTCGAGCAGGGTCGTGTAAAAGTCTATAGGTACTGAACGGCTCATTACTGCTGCTATATAGCTGATCAAGGCTTGCTCATCAAAATAATGATTCTTTAACAGATCAGCAATATTCTCACCAAGCTCGTTGATATCTTTAACTCTTCTTACCATGCTGGAAGGTAAAATTTCATAAGGGGTCTGTCCAAAGGTTAGAACAGGTTTACCTAACAGTACTGCCTCAAATCCTACAGAGCTTGCAATGGTTGCTACAAGTCTTGAGTTAACAATGAAAGGCCTTGCATCCAAAGTTGGATCAGCAAACCTTACATTGAAAATTTCCTTGATCTTCTTATAGTAACTCAGTGGCCTCTTTCCCCTTGCAGCCGGATGTTCTTTTACCAACAGGATCATCCCTGCGGGAAGACTGTAAGCAATATTACGTAATACTTCAATCTGGTTCAGGTAGGGTTTGCTATAGACAAGTAATGACACTTCTGGCTCGGTATGTAATGGGAAAAAAACATAATCACTTTTTTGAAATTCTGATTCTGATATATACATCTTTGAAAAATAAGAATCAACCTTTCGCACTAACCTTGGATTAAGAAATTTCCAATAGAGCATTGGTATTAAAGCACCCGGCAGGTGACGGTCACACTTTGGACCAGTATATCGATAGTGATATTCTTCTTCCGCTATATTTTTTATTTTTTGTTTTAAGCGGTTCAAAATAAAAAGGGGTGCTTTACTTCTTGGGTGTGGAACTATATAACCCACTTGCGGTGGCCTTTGAGTAGGTAAATATACACCTTCATATCTGGCATGTTGATTCCTTACAAAATCCAGATACTCCGAAGCCCTTTTTTTCCACTGGTCTTCATTATTGCTATTCATGTATTGTTCATAAGCATCTTTGATAAGTTCTGACGGCTCAAAAACACTCGTGCCAAATGTCATATAGTTCTGAACACGGGTTGGTCGAAGATTGAGAAATGGGATATTCTTTGACCTGGCGACCAAATAGCTAGCAAACTCACCTATCCTTACACAAAGAAAGGACACTACAAAGTCCGGCTTTACTATGTCAAAGAGTTTTTCTGTTGAATCCAATACCTCTAACATTATACTCAGAACTTGGTCATGATTAAACCTCGGCTTGTAATCCTGACGGAAAGCAAATTTTTCACCCCAAATAATACGCCTATCACAAACAATCGCTCCCCAGAGGTTCGGTGTTTTTAGTTGCTCCTGGTATTTTTTTAATTTTTCAATATCAGGCTTGTTCTGTTCTGCCTTCAGCATGATTTCCCATTCTTTAATGAGTATGTATTTACCAGATTCGATATCAGGAGTATTTTTCAGAAATTTTTTATAATAAGCGGAATCAGAGATAAAAAAACCAATCTTATCCAATTGAAGGGGCTCTCGCAACTGCTGTACCAAATCATAAAAAACCTTTAATGCCGTACCCTGAGTTATAAAAATTACATTCATTTCTTTTATATCTTGAGAAACCAGCCCAAACCTGGAGTAGATAAAAATTGCCAGTCCAAAGAGGCATATGGTTCATCAGTCAAAACAGTGCAAATTTCAGCAATTGCCAAACATCGAAACCATGTATCAAACAGGCTGCTGTCCCACAAAGTCCTCTCACTTCTAGTCCATCCTCTTCTGATAGTGGAAAAGTTTCTTAAAATTTTTTTCATGTGGCTGCGAATACCTCTTCGATTGATTATATACCAGTAATAGGGATCGCCGTGTCGGAAAATAGATGTGATAAGTCCCCAATATTCACTTAACTTTAACTTTCGGCGATTGGACCAACAAAATCCTCCGTCTGAATTCTGGTTTTCCAGAATTGCAGACAGGGAACGTCTTAATGAAGCCCTTATATCATCGCGACGGTAATCATACTTGTGATAGAAATGGACAAGAGGAGCGATTGCATCTATATCATCACATGAGCCTCCTCCTTGTCCTGGAAAATATAAACCGTCCGGTTGCTGAAGAAAAAGCATTCTATCTACTATTTGTTCCGCATACTGCACTTCACGATCAAAATACTCATAAATTAAAAACTGATGATAAAATCCGCCCATTCCTACAAAGTAATCAGAGTCACGAGAAGTCCCCCAGAAACCAGTCTTGGGATTCTGATGCTTATCCATCCAGTCAAACCAAACATTTAATGCTTCTCTCGATTTTTCATCTCCAAAATGTTCATAATTATAGGCGAAACATATCGCCAGAAACATGACCTTGTTCCCGCAGTTCCATGGATTATCCCAATCTAAATTATCCAGCCAGGAGGTCAAAGGAGCTTCATCTTTCCATACATCTAAAAACCTTAGAGGATAATTCGGTTTACCTCCAAGTGCCTCAATTGCACTGAGACAAAAAGTAGTTAATTGTCTATTTAGGTGTTCTTCATCATGAGTGGGATCAACAATCCTTTCTTTTGCTTCAGGGTCAATGAATAAACCTGTTTTCTCATTTTGGAAACTCAGTAAATAATTTAGCCATTCACTGCGCTCCTCGGCAGATAGGTTTCTTAAGTTATTAAACAGATAGTGGATATATACAGCAAAACACGAAGTAAATACGGTTGCATCAGCCCCTTTGTTCATACGATACGCCCATACCGATTCATCTTCATTATGCATTGTTTGAAGCCAGTTTAAGACTCGATTTTTTAAAACCATTTAAACACTCACGATTAGAACCCTTAAACACATCTCAGTTTATATGTTGTATCGGCTTGCCTTGAATATTTTCGGATTATCCCGCACCCATATAGCCGTTTCAATGAGACCCTGTTCTAGTGAATATTGTGGAGTCCATCCAGCCCATTCTCTGGCCCTGGTTGCATCACATAATAATCTGTTTACTTCACTATTCGGTGGTCTAAGACGTTCATTATCACATACAATATCTGCCTCTATACCGGTTACTTTCATAATGGTTCTTGCTAAATCATTTATGGAAATTTCCTGACCAGAGCCTATATTAATAACATGTCCTATTGCCTTATCACAGAGAGCAATATTAAGAAATCCTGAAACAGTATCAGCTACATAGTTAAAATCCCTTGTTGGCAAAAGTGTTCCTAGTTTTATTTTTTTTTCACCAAGAAAAAGTTGGGATATTATAGTCGGTATAACTGCTCGTGCAGACTGCCTCGGCCCATATGTATTGAAAGGGCGAATAATAGTAACCGGAAGATTAAAAGATCGATAGAAACTTTCTGCTAACATGTCCGCACCGATCTTGGTGGCTGAGTAAGGAGACTGTCCTTGAAGGGGATGTTTTTCATCTATGGGTACGTATTGAGCTGTTCCATACACCTCACTTGAAGAAGTATGAATTATTCGATGCATGCCAACCTTACGACAAGCGTTCAGAATATTCAGGGTGCCTCCGATGTTAGTCTGCACATAACTGTCAGGTGCATGATAGCTGTATGGTATAGCAATGAGACTTGCAAGATGAAATACCATCTCCTGTCCTTCAACGGCTTCAAAAACACGATTTGAGTCACGTATATCACCTAAAAAAATCTCAATATTTTTCTTAAGTGCTGAGTCTGTCTCATCAAGCCATCCCCAGCGACCAAATGAGTTATAATAAACAAACGCCCTTACATGTGCCCCTTCTTTTGCCAGTTTCTCTGTTAGATGGCTGCCAATAAAACCGTCAGCTCCTGTAACCAAGATTTTCCTATTTTGCCAATATTTATCCATTAGAATTCCTGTAAATCTTTTTGCACTTTTTTAAGATCATCCATTTGACCTATATCCACCCAGTATTCATGAATTGGAAAGGTCGTGACTGGCAGACCTTTTCTAATCAGCTCTTTTATTAAATCAGTCATATCAAATTCTATATCTCTGGGAATTAGAGAAAGTGCTTCAGAATTAAGCATATAAATACCAGCATTGCATAGGAACCTCTGTTCAGGTTTTTCTTCAATCCTTAAAAGATAATGACTGGATATATTGAGAACACCATAAGGAATTTTCAACATGTATTGTATTGCTGCTACCGTCATTACACATCTGTGCTGCGTATGAAACTCGATCAACCGTAGGAAATTGGTTTTCGTTATTACATCACCATTGATCACAAGAATAGGGTTTGATGGAATTTCTGGTAAAAGCGTCAAGGCACCAGCCGTGCCTAATTTTTTGTCCTCTTTCAGATAGGTGATATTTACACCATACTCTGAACCATCTTTAAAATAGCTTTCAATAATATCTGTCTTATAGTTTACAGAGATGTATATATTAACAACGTTGCTTTCTTTTAAGTAATTAATAATATTCTCTAAAATGGGTTTATCCCCCACTTTTATCATAGGTTTTGGGATATTTTCTGTAATGGGTCTTAAACGTTTACCCTTACCGCCAGCCATGATAACTGCATATTGACAAACACTCTCATCAGAAACGATGTCTCTGAGATTTATAATCTTGCATGGACAACCAATACTGTCAAGGATTGGAATATTACTCACCAAGTGTTTATTCATTAACTCTTTTATTTCTTTTTCTGAAGTACCACGAGGAACAGTCAATGGCTTGGTCCACATAACATTGGTTACAGACTCATCGATGGCACGTCCTGCAAGAATAAAGCGCCTAATATCACCATCTGTAACGGTACCTACTAGACGTCCCTGCGTATCCACAATAAGGGCAATGCCCTGTTTATTTTTGTCTATCACCCCTATGCAATCACGAACAGTGGCTGACTCTTTTAAACAAAATTGATTTATATCCTTGTCTTTCATTAGTATGTCATCCTTTTCTGGAGTAAACCCAGATTTATATCGATTGTTGCCAGTACACCCGCTATCTTTTCTCCTGCATTTCCGGCACCATAAGGATTCTTACAATTCTTACACTGTCTTCTGAATTCTTCATCATTCAACGTTTTGTGTACGGCATTTATAATCTCATCCCTGTTATAATCCACGTCAATTACGTTATTTGCTCGCAAGCGACCATTCTGTCTCGACCCGATATTGACAACAGGACATCCAAGGGCTGGTGTTTCTTTTATTCCACTAGAGGAATTCCCTACGCAGACTCCTCTCCCTATTCTCCCGCAAATATTCAGGACTCCATGATAATTATAACGCCCCATGCTCTGATAAACCTGAAAGTTATCTAATCTTTCCTTTCTTATTTTTTCGATCTCCTTGATAATACGCCGCCCCCCTGCATCGTTATTAGGGTAAGTTACGATAACCTGGCATTCTTCCTTTGCCAGGATACGCATGGCTTCTAAAGAGGGTCTGACTTGTTCAGCCGCATTTTCAAATTCAGTTGTTACAGAGTGCTGAGTAAATATGATTACTGGTTTATCAGTAGTGATTCCATATGCCTTCTGAAGTTCGGCAGGTGTAGCAAAATTACTGTCAGCGATAAGGTCTATTGCAGGGAATCCTACATTGTGAACCCTCCATGGCTCTTCTCCAAGGAGGCGTACACGCTCTGCTGCCTTTTCATTCGTAGTGAAATGGAGGTGTGCCAATTTTGTCATGGCATGACGTACCGAATCATCTAGTGCTCCGCCTTCTGTAATATCTCCTCCTTCTATGTGGGCTGTGGGAATGTTCATTTGGGTTCCAGTAATAACTGCAGAGAATCCCTCAAAACGATCGGCATAGACCACAAGGAAATCAGGCCTGATTTTATCGAGGATCCGGCTCAAACTTAAGATGCCGGAACCAATTGCCTGAACTGTAGAAAACAGGGTGTCTTCCTCCATTTCTAATTTTACTTCTGCATATACTTTAAAACCGTCTTTCTCAATCTCCTGCAATGTATAGCCAAAGTCTTCCTGAAGATGTGCTCCTGAAACCAATAAAAAGTATTCCAGTTTAGGATGTGCATCTATTGCTTTTAAGATAGGGTATTGAAGCCCATATTCAGCACGGTTTCCTGTAAAAACTGCGATCTTTCTTTTATTAGAGGTCATCTTTTTGATCATAGCTTTTAAGTGCTAATGACAATCCTTCAGATAAAGTATATATTGGCTTCCACCCAGTAATTTTTGATAAAAGACTGTTATTAAGGATCAGTATTGAATTTGAAGGCTCAGAATCACTGTGTGATTGAACTTCGTTGACCGAAAGAGAGCTTATGCGGCTTGCCATCTTGATCAGGTTAAGAACAGATGTTCCAATCCCAGTGGATAAATTGACAATAGAACATTCATGCTTATCTATCGAAATTAATAAGCGTATTAGGCCTTCAATAACATCGTCAATGTATATAAAGTCTCTTATTGGATTTAAATCACGAACTACAATTCTTTTGCCTTCTTTAATCTGTTTTATAATAGTACTAACGATTGTGTCTTTATTGCTCCCCGGCCCATATACATTACCTAATCTTGCTATAATACAGGTTATTTGGAAACTCTTTGAACAACCCTTTATGAGGGTTTCTGCAGATAATTTTAGGGTTGCATAGATATTTTGAGGAGATGGGGGTGTTCCTTCTGTCACTGGCTGTCTTCGATAATCTCCATAGACAAGCCCGGTTGAAGGGAAGATGAATTTCCCTATTTTATTTTGTCTACAAAATTCTAAAACATGAAAGGTTAGTAATACATTGGATTCAAAGGCCTTTACTGGCTCCTCTTCACACTCTCCTGCATGGGCAATTCCTGCCATATGAAATATGGCAGTTTTTCCTCTTTTTTCTGACATCAGTTGAGATAGTACTTCATCTGATTTCTCAGGAAAATCACCTGGTACAAAACGGAAAGAGTTATACTTGATAACTTTGGCAAAATGTTCTGGAAATTGTTTGTTGGAATCATTTCCAACAACAAATGCCCCATTATCCACTAGAACCTTCACTAACCGACTGCCTAAGAATCCACAGGCTCCGGTGACCAGAATGCTGTGTTCGGACAAACTACCAATTTTCAACGTCATTTGGGCTAATCTGAGAGTCCTTTTTAATATCTATAGAAGCTTTCTTACCCAGTACTCTGTCAAGTTCAGATGCTAAAATAGCTCCAGTACCAGGTCTTTTTACCCATGTGTTTTCAAGAGAAAACACTTCACCGGCCATTACAGGAGCAATGGTCACAACAGAGGCATACGCAAAATCTATGACCGGTTGTTCCTCTGGCAAGATAGTCTTTTGGCCACCAAGGGCTGAAAATATGGCCTTTGAACCTTTCACTAACTCTGCCAGCTCATCAGGCTCTATAGAAATTGGCACGTCAGGTCCAGGCCACTTACGAGTTACCGTGAAGTGTTTTTCAAGGGCAGATGCACCCAATGCGACAGCACCAAGACATGTGTATATACCGATAGAATGGTCACTCAGCCCGATCGGTAAATCAAAAGCCTCCTGTAGCTTTTTAATAGCACCAAGACGAACCTTTTCATATGGGGTTGGATACATAGAAGTACAGTGCATCAGCATGAGAGGTGTGTCATATCTATGAATGGCCACAACTGATTTTTTAATGGATTCTATATCATTCATTCCAGTTGACAATATTATTGGTTTTCCAAACCGGGCGACATGTTCCAATAGAGGGATATTGTTACATTCACCAGAGCCTATCTTGAAAGCTGATACATTCATGGACAGTAGACGGTCTGCTGCCTCTCTAGAAAAGGGAGTACAGAGGTAAATAATCCCTTTCTTTTCACAGTATTCCTTAATTTGTCTTTCCTCATCTGCTGTCAGTTCACATCTCTTTATTATGTCCCAAAGGCGCTCCTTGGATATCTCACCTGGTTTCATATCTGATGGAATCATCTCAGCCTCAGTGATATGACTTTGAAATTTTACACAGTCAGCCCCTGCCTTGACTGCAGCATCCACACACTGTATTGCCTTATCAAAACTCCCCTCATGATTAATACCCACCTCGGCAATTATGAAGGGAGGATATTCTAAACCAATTTTACGTTGACCTATCTGAAATTCCATTTTATCACCAGGCTGTCCATCCACCATCAATGACCAGAGTCGCGCCTGTCATATAACGGGATGCATCACTTGCAAGGAAGAGGATTGCACCGTTATAATCAGACCAGACTGCCATTCTCCCCAAGGGAGTGCGTTTGACATATTCATTATGAAATGACTCTTCCTGGCTGTCATAAACACCACCCGGGACAAGAACGTTTACTCTTATATTGGATTCTCCCCATAATGTTGCAAGATGTCTTGCTAATCCTATCAGCCCTGCCTTGGATGCGGAATAAGAGGCAGGGCAGTTCAACGGATCAGCGCCTCCATAAATATTTTTCTTTGGTGAACAGTTTTTGTAAATCCTCTGGTCTGGCCCCACAATGCCGTACACTGAAGATGTTAAAACAATAGAACCTCCATGGGATTTTTCCATGTATTTCACAGCCTCCCGGCAGCATAAGAAGGCACCTGTCAGATTTCCCTTTAAAACACCTTCCCATGTACTGACAGGATACTGATTTAAGGGTTTGTAATATCCATCTGGCTTTGCCATGACGTTATATATGAGGATATCAATTTTTTCATACGTGTCATAAACCTTTTTAAATAATTCTTGAACCTGCCCTTCTTTGCTTGCATCACATTTCAGCCCAATTATTGAAGTGCTGGTGAGAGCGGCTACTTCCTCTGCCACAGCTTTGCATTTTTTGGCATCAACATCAGAAAGTACAACCTTTGCACCTGCATATCCCAATGTAATGGCAAACTGTTGTCCCATCGTTCCCGCTCCACCAAAAATAACTGCTACTTTCTCTGTCAGGCCAAAGATTGAATCAACTTTATGTAGTTCAGGAATTTTAGAATAATCAGGCATTTGTAACCTTCCTTGATTCTCTCATTAAGAATTCAACAATTTTGAAATCTAATTCAGTATCAATATGACTAAATCGTTCTTCCGGAACTATGTAAAGACGAGTGCAAGGAGGGATTCTCTTACCCATATCCATAATTGCCTCTCTTGAATACATCCATACGGTGGAATCCAGATCAAACACAGGAGGACAATCCTGGCGGCAGCCTATATCTTTGTCTGAACGTATCAATATTTGGACAAAATCATCTTCTAAACGAACCATATTAAAATAAGGACTGCGGTGCGCTTCACATCCTGAGACTACAGCCTGACAGGTTTTATCTTTATTAAATATTGATAAGGCCTGTTCAATATCCTTAACCTTACGAAGCGGACTGGTTGGATCTAACAATATCAAAATATTCACCTTTTCTTTATACACAGTCTCAGCTGTTTCTATGGCATGCTGCATAACTGGCAGCATCGGTGTGTTATCCTTTGCTAACTCTGGAGGTCTCATAAAAGGGACTTCAGCTCCCCATTCTTTTGAAATTTCTGCAATCTCCGGATCGTCTGTAGAAACGATTACCTTATCTATGAAAGAACAGGCACGTGCACACTCGATTGTATAAGAAATTAAAGGTTTTCCTAGAAGATTTCTTATGTTTTTCTTTTTTATTCCTTTTGATCCACCCCTTGCTGGAATAAGTCCGAGCACCATACCTGCATTCATTTGTTTCCTTATTTTCTCTTGACCTCAGATGGCCTGACAGCCCTTCTGGTTTCTGAAGCCCTGTGCGCAGCTAATGCCACTTTAAGAACATTAATTCCGTCTTCAAGACTAACCGCCGGATCACCACCTTTTTTTATCCTATTCAAAAAGTGTATCATATGATCGACAAACATGGTATTCCTTTCAAATGAAACCGGTTGATCGAAAACACGTGCCTCTGACGTTCCTTTAATCTTTAGTGTTACTTTACCAGAATTGTTATTCCATGAGATAATACCTTTACTCCCAACAACTTCACAATTTCGTCTGAAGAAGGGGCTGAGATAATCCATTTCAACCTGAGCAACCAATCCATTGCCAAATCTCAGGAGAATCTGGGCAACATCTTCCGTTTCAATCTCTAGCTCAGATACATGATCAAGAAATGCGGACACATCAGAAACAGGACCAAACCACCAGTAGAGATAATCCAATTCATGAATCAGGTCAAACAAGACACCACCACCATAATCTAATTTTGCACTGTACGACTGATTGTAATCCTGTTCAGGACGCCAATCAGGCAGATACTGTCCAACACATACCCTTGCAAAATAGGGCTTGCCAATTTCGCCCCTTTCCAGAAGTTCCTGTATTGTTCTCAGACCTGGATTAAATCTCATCATACATCCAACTTCAATAATGAGTGATTTTGACTCCATAAGACTCCTCAACTCATCAATCCCTTTCATGCTGTTTGACAATGGCTTTTCAATATATATATGAATACCTCTCTCTGCCGCTGAAAGTGCTGTCTCCATATGCTGATCTGTACGATTACTAATTATTACTGCATCTGGTTCAGAATCAAAAGCACTATCTATTGACGGGAAGACTCTAATCCCATATTTTTTAGACAATGGCCTAATCCTTTCTGCTCTATAACTATAAGCAGACACAGATATTTTTAAAGAAAGCAAATTCTTTATATGTCGCGTCCCGATTGAACCGGTTCCTACAACAAGAATATTTAAGTCTTCAAACAACACAGTTAAGTCTCTTCATAGGATATAGAAATACCTGATAATAGCTATTGAGTAAGCATCAACCTTGATTAGAGGAGGCCTTGTTCTTTTTTATAAAATCTATAATTAATGCCAGAAAAAAGCCTAAGAAAAGAGATAAAACCACACTTATCATGATCATTCTTGTCCTTCTTGGTTCAATGGGTTTAGAGCTTGTAAAAGGTTCTTGTACCACACGAATTAACTCAAAATCTGCGGCTTCCTCCTTAGTCTTTGCTTCTTCAAGTTTTTCTAATAAAGGTTTAATACTTGGCCTTTCCTCCAATAAGTAATCATACTTTGAGAGAAACTCTGAAAATTCATACACCATATTGTCTTTTGCTATTAATTTTTCCATTATTAAAAACTCATTACTAAATTCACTTTCTAAAGTTTCAAGTGACTTCTGCTGAACTCCTTGTTCCTCAATGTTCATCTGGAGGGTTGTATTTAATATATCTTTATAAGCTATATTCTGATGAATAGTGTTTGAATAGAGCAACAAAACAACCGGATCTCCTCCACCACTTTCACTCAACAAACGGTCTCTTTGTTTCATGATAGACTCTGTATTGTCATCAAACATTTTGATCTGCCTTGTCATCTTATTTTCTACAGTTTTTAGCAGTTTTACCTTGTTTATGTAAAATACAATCTTATTTAACATCATTTTAAGCTTGTCTATCTTCGATTTAATTTTCCACGAATAAGACTTTTCTATCTGGTTCAGCAGTTCTTTCATAATTACTTCACCCTGAGCAGGATTTGTTGTATCATAAATCACATTAATAATGTATGCCTCTCCTGGTTTCTTGGCATTGAGTTGCAAGCCAAAGGGATCGATATTTAATGCAGTAAAAATCTTCGGGTTATAAATCCCGCCATTAATATAGGAAACAATATTCTCGATTGAATCCACCGATATAACTTCAACCTTCATGGTTTCCTTATCTAGCTCCTCGATCTCCCCAGGACTTAATGAAGCTGATACCCTGTATACAGGCGTTATTCTGAAACTCATAAATAAAGCTGCAATAACTGACAAGATAACAATCCCAACAATAATGAACTTCCACCTCCAGATAGTCTGAAGATAATCATACAGATTGATCCTATCCTCGTAATAATTGTCCTTATATTCTGGTTTTTCCATCTTCTATTGAACCTCCCATATTATTAGATTTGTGAAGTTTTGGCAAAGTTAGCACATACATTATAATTTTTCCCAAGATTAATGTAATCACTTTTATTATTGTATTATCTTTCTCTTTTTATAATTCTGAAGATAATTCTTTATACTGCTTCTTTTCTATAAGTCCTTCTTTAGTTCTTCAATCTCTATCCTTAAGGCATCGTATTCATGCATTTTCTTCTTTAAAAAATGATACGTCAGATCCATCTTTTTCGCCGTACCTTTGGGTGTGAGAATATACATATAGGCAATCTTTTTCTTTGAGTTTTTGAACTTCTCCACTTTCACCAAACCTTTGTCAATAATGGCATTCAGGATATAGTTCACCTTTCCAAGGCTGAAACCAACTTTTTTAGAAAGGTCACGCTGTGAGAGGGTTTTGTCCTTTGACAGTTCCTTTAGGATTATTAGAACATCCATCTTTAGTCTAGCTGTTGAGGAAATACGTTAAAGGTAAGCTACCGCCGTTGGAATCTAAATCCGCCTCTTTTTGAATAACAAGCATATCAGAAACAGTGCGTTCATGCTCTGAACAAGTATACCCAATTAATTACAGTAAAGTCAATATAGACATAAAGGTCACAGAATGTTGGTTTTTTAACTATTATAAAAATAACAAGTGGGGCATCAGAACCGGAGGATATGCCTATTGCATAACGAGCATAAGAATAGGCTAAGATTTTTTCCTCTTTATTCGACCTCGCAGACAAAGCCATTTTCAAGTTTATAGCGTTTCTTTGATTTCTCGCAATTTGCATAACCATTTTCATCAAAATGAAGTTTTTTGCCTGCTTCGCTCATCCACCCCACAATACGAGTAGGATTTCCAACAGCAAGAGCAAAGTCTGGGATATCCTTAGTAACAACTGACCCAGCCCCTACGAATGCGAATCGGCCAATTGTATTACCGCATACAATAGTACAGTTTGCCCCAAGGGATGCTCCTTCTTTAACTAGAGTTTTTATGTAGTATTTTGAACTTGCCTGGGGATATTTACTCCTGGGATCGATGATATTAGTAAAGACCATAGATGGACCACAAAAGACATAATCTTCAAGGGTAACACCCTCATAAACAGATACATTATTTTGAATTTTTACAAAGTTTCCTATAGTGACATTGTTTCCAATATTGACATTTTGACCCAAGACACACTTCTTTCCAATACGAGTACCAGATTGAACATGAGAATAGTGCCATATTTTTGTTCCATCTCCGATTTTTACATTCTCATCCACAAATGAGCTTTCATGAACAAAATAGTTCTTTTTTTCTAGATGTAATAAGCGTTGAAGATTGCCATTATTTTTAAGCGATTCTTGGCATAATTCCAGAACTTTAAGAACCCGAAGACCGCTCTGGCCATCGGTGCGAGGGACTCTGCGGGATTCAATACATTCGAGGAAATGCTGGCATTCGGATTTAAGAGGTTCCAACTTTTCGATAGGGATAGGTTTGGCTGCTTCAGGGTGCGGTACAGGAATACGTTCGATCCAATCGATTTTATGGTTATAGGAGAAAAGCTTGTTTTCCGGATCAACATCATTAAACACCACCATTTTTTTATCACCAATAACAATGAGTTTCTGTTCCTTATAGGGGTGTAACCAGGAAACAAAGATATGAGCCTTAGTGCCGTTGGGGAAGGTCATGTTTGTTACTGTAACATCTGTAATATCTTGATTTAGATATTCCCCACCATGGGCTGATACCTCAGAAGGCATTTCACCCAGGAGGGATAGAATTACGGAAATATCATGGGGAGCAAAGCTCCACAGGATGTTTTCTTCTGTGCGGAATTTACCGAGGTTTAGGCGGTTTGAGTAGATATAGTTTATCTTTCCTAGTTCTCCGGAACCAATCATCTCCTTTAGCTTGATGACAGCGGGGTGGTATTCGAGGATGTGGCCGACCATAAGGATTTTGTTTTTTTGCTGTGCCAGGGAGATCAGTTCTCCGCCTTCTTCGTATTGGAGGGCAATAGGCTTTTCAACAAAGACATCTTTATCGGCAAGGAAAGCTTGTTTTGCAAGAGCATAATGAGTTGCTGCAGGAGTGGATATGACGACGGCTTCGATTTCTGGGATATTTAATAGTGATTTGTAATCATTTGAAATAGCTAAATCTGTGAACTTTTCTTGAAAAGATTTAAGCCTCTTTTCGTCAACATCACAGATTGTATGGAGGGCGTTTAATTCATAGAAATTGCGGACAAGATTTTTCCCCCAGTAGCCGCAGCCTACGACGGCGATGTTTTTTGTCATTTTCTCTTTAGCCATTTTTTATCGTTTCCTAAAAAAAAGAGCTTGACTCGCAAGCTCTAAGCTTAACAAAAAAAAGAATTAAAGTATATATTCAGTGTGCTACCAGTAATTGATTGGCGATTTATTTTGGGCTGGCGTGTAAGTAGGAACAAGTTCCCTCAGCAATCTTACAATCTCATCTTTGCTCACATCCTGGTCGCTCATTTCAATAAGATGTTTTATTTTCTCTATCAAATCCTTAGATCTCGCTCCCTTAGAATCCCTGGCAACGAATATTTTTTCATACTCAGTTTCTTCAGTTCCTTCTTCGGCACTTAATATTTCCTCAAATAATTTTTCCCCTGCTCTCACATGGCTGAAGACAATTGGAATGTCTACATCGGGTTCATAACCGCTAAGTCTTATCATTTCCTCAGCCAGATCGACAATCTTGATAGGCTCTCCCATGTCAAGCACAAATACTTCACCCCCTTCTCCAATAGCCGAAGCCTCAAGAACAAGCAGCACAGCTTCTGAAGTAATCATAAAGTATCTCTTCATTTCCGGGTGAGTCACAGTCACAGGTCCTCCCTTCCTTATTTGTTCCTCAAATAAAGGGATGACGCTTCCTCTGCTTCCCAAAACATTTCCGAATCTTACAGAAATAAACTTTGTCGTGTTCTTTTGATTCAAGAACTTAATCATTTCTTCCCCACACCTTTTGGTTGCACCCATAACACTTGTAGGATTTATGGCTTTGTCTGTAGAGATGAAAATGAATTTTTCCACATCATATTTCAAGGAAAGTTCAGCAAGAACTTCTGTTCCATATATATTTGTTTTTACCGCTTCATCAGGAAAGAATTCCAAAATAGGAACATGTTTGTAGGCTGCAGAATGGAAAACTATCTGAGGAGAATATTTCTTGTATAAAGCTTCCATTTTTGTTTCATTCTTTATGTCCCCAATTACAGGAATGATATTTGCTTTAGAATATTTGATTTTATTAACAAGATAAAATAATTCCGTCTCATCGATATCAAGAATAACCAGACTCCTGGGATCAAATGGAATAATTGCTTTTGCCAGTTCCGAACCTATAGATCCACCAGCCCCTGTAATAAGCACATTTTTATTGTGAATAAAATCTTTGATAGCTGCTAAATCAATCTTTACAGGTGCCCGCCCTAATAAATCTTCTAATTCAACTTTGTGGATATCCGAAAGTGAGACTCTTCCATCTATCAGGTCAGTTGTACTGGGTAATATCTTGATAGTCTTCATCTTTCTGGATTCTTTGATAATCTTTACGATTTCTCTAATATCTCTAGAATGAGCAGAAGGAAGGGCAATGAGGACCTCATCAATATTATTATTTTTAATGATATCCGGGATGTCTTCTCTTTTTCCCAAAACCTTAACACCATGAATCTTGATGCCCTTTTTGGCGCGATCATCATCGACAAATCCTACAGGCAAATAATTTGATTTTTTATTCCTTATCATCTCTCTTATTATCTGTTCTCCTGCACTTCCAGCACCTATTATCAAGACTTTGACTTTTTCCTTCTTAGATTTAAGAGTACTCTTTATGCCTTCCAATACCATCCTCTTAGAGATTAGAAGAGAGCCAATTAAAATAAGAGAAAACACATAATCAATTATCAGAACAGATCTAGGGAAACCTCTAAATGGTATGGTTAACCTCAAAAAGAATAGGGACATACCGAAAGTCAAAGAGCCAATAGTTAAAGCCTTAAAGACTTTCATTGACTCTTCAAGACTTACAAAACGCCATGAAATATCATAAAGATTATATAAGATTAAAAAGAAAAGTTTGATTCCTAATGCTAGTAGAATAAAATATGGCAAAGATTTTTGGAATTGATCTGGGATTAAACCATTGAATCTAAGCCAGAAAGAAATATACATTGAGAACGAAATCAGTAAAACATCAGAGATAAAGAAGAATGCTCTCCTTTTAAAGACACTTTTTCTGAATATTCGTTTCAACAAATTCTGATCAATTCCCATTTTAATCTTCCCCCCTGATTTTTAGCTAAGCCACTTGATATAATCGGCCTTCCCTCATCTAATATAATCGTATACAATTCTGAATATCATATTTTTCGCTCAAAGTGAATGAATAATTTCTTTTAAACTTTCACAGACATAATCAATTTGCTCTTCTTTTAAATTATTATAAAAAGGCAAGGCAATAGTCCTCTCTGAAACCTTTTCTGTTACAGGAAAGTCTCCTTTTTTATATCCGAACATCTTTCGATAAAATGGCTGGAGATGAATTGGTGTAAAGTAGTTATTGCAACCAATCCCTGCTTCTTTTAATTTCACTAGAATTAAATCTCTATCTCGTCGTGAATATTTATCAATTAACCTAGCTACATAAACAAACCAGCTTATTTTCTTACCTTCTTCAAATTCAGGAATAATAAATTCTTCGATCTCCCTCAGCCGATTGATTACTCTCCCTACAGTCGATGAAGAGGTCTCTATGCCTTCTCTATGAAGAAGTACTGCCAGCTTATCCCTTCCCCAACGCGGATATTGCTCTCTTAACTCTCTAATCCTCTCTACAACATGGGAAGATATCTGAGGCCTCCTTACCCGATGAGGCCTGCATGAGAGCTCCTCCAATGTCGTTAAATCATATTTGTCAAAACGTCTCTTCCATCGATAGAAAGTTTGGGCAGAAATGCCAAAATAGCGACATGTAAGTCTTGCATTGCCGTATTTACGGTAATGATCAAACCACCGTAATCGCTTCTTCGCATCTCTTGATATCGTACTTTGTCTCGAAAGTGAAGTTATAAAATTAGACCCAGGAATAATTGATCCGTATCTACTCATAGTAACTTCTATTCTACCACGCATCGTACCTCCAATGTGTCACTAATGTATCTGAACGAGTACAAACAAAATGACACCGCATTCAGGGCCAAAGTCGCATTCGAAGCCGCCAAAGGGGAAAAGACAATCGCTTGGATTCAAATCTCTCATTTCCCCTTCTTCCAATCGAAAAAAGCTAAACTTTATTTCATATTTCGGGACTCAACTTCCCAGAATGTCATGGAGGGCTTGACAGATGTATTCCAGCTCCTCGTTTTTCAACGAGGGATAAATCGGAAGCGAAATGCAGCCTTTCCATATCCTTTCCGCATTCGGAAAATCTTCAGGTTTTAGATGATAGGTGTTTTTATAATAAGTCATCCGGTGCAGCGGCTTATAATGCACCGAAGTGTCGATGCCCTTCTCCGCCAACAGCTCGATACACCGGTTTCGATTCAGCCGCGCTTCCGAATTCAGGACGATCGTAAACAAGTGCCATGCATGATCCTCCTGGGCTACGTGCATGGAGGGGAGATCCACGCCGGCAATGTCGTTCAATGCTTCGAAATAGTGCCTTGCGCAACGTTCTCTTTCGGCCCGAAACTCCCAAGCCCGTTCGAGTTGGGCAAGCCCAATGGCGGCATTAACGTCCGGCATGTTATATTTGAACCCGGGCGCCACGACATCGTATTCCCAGGATGGCTTATCTGAGGTAAATCGGTTCCAGACATCGCGATCTATTCCATGCAAACGCATGATTTTGGCACGCTGAGCGATGGAGGCGTGATTTGTCGTAAGCATTCCTCCCTCACCTGTAGTGATGGTCTTATTGGCGTAGAAGCTGAAGCATGTCACGTCGCCCAAGGCCCCGATCATGCGGCCGTGGAGTCTCGCGGGGAATGTATGGGCAGCGTCTTCCACGACGCGTATCCCATTCTGTCGACAGAGATCGAGGATCCCTTCCGTGCCATCGGCGTGAATCATCGGAGCCGCCTGACCGCCGTAGTGGACGACGATGAGCATTTTTACCTCCGGATGTTTCCGGATGGCCTCCCTCAAGATTTCTGCCGTTATCAGGTTCGTCCCATACTCCACGTCTAGGAAGACGGGGTGGGCGTTCAGATAACGGATGGCCTCGGCTGAGGCCGTAAACGTCATGGTCGGAACGAACACTAGGTCGCCTGCTTTGACACCCAAAGCTTCCAAGGCGAGGTGCAGAGCAGCGGTACCGGAGTTGACTGCACAGGCATATTGCGCTTGAACGAATTCGCTGAATCGCTTTTCCATTTCAAACGCTTTTCCCGCCGTCGTCAACCATCCGCTCTCAATGACCTCACGGACATACGCCAATTCGTTTCCATCACACGAGATCCTGCTGAACGGTATTTTGTTGAGGCTTACCATCTTCTCTCCTTCTATAGAGTCAATTAGGGTTTGAAAACAGAAAACATCGTTTTCATGATGATCACAAAATCCATGAACAAATTCCTTTTCTTGACGTATTCCTCGTAGAGAGCCAATTTGTGGGGCAGGATCTCATACCGATAGACCTTTTCAGGTTCGGGAGTCCCGGCCAATAACTTCTCTTCTTTACGATAAATAAGGGAAGCCGGATCCGTCAGGCCTGGGCGGACGTTATGAATGACTGCCCACCGTTCGGGATAAACCTCAACCCACTTCTTGACTTCAGGTCGAGGACCGACCAAGGACATATCTCCCATCAGGATATTTAAGAGCTGAGGCAGTTCATCAAGTTTTGTTTTTCGCAGGAATCGACCGAAGGACGTGATCCGGCTGAGATTTCCTGGTTCAAATTTGCCCTTTTCCGCGCCGGGCGAAATCGTCATGGTTCGGAATTTTATCAATGAGAATTCCCACCCGTCCTTTCCCACCCGCGTCTGTTTGAAAAAAACGGGAGGCCCCATAAGGAACCTTATCAAAACGGTAATGATTAAGAAAATAGGCGACGCTATTATGATGCCCGCCAACGTAGTCATAAGATCGAAACAACGCTTGATCATGGCTCTCCATTATTGAAGTTCAAGACATACCTGTTCATCCTCCTTCCTTCTGGAGTGATGAACGTACTCTCCAATATCCAACCGGCCCGTTGATAGAAATGATTGACCGGTACATTATCGAGGACGTCCGTCGTCAAATAAGCGCCCGGGCAAGACCGCTTTTTTACCTCTTCTACCCAGGCATTCAATAAAGCTTTTCCGACTCCCATCCCTTGAGTTTCCGGTGCCACGGCAATCGAACTTAACAATGCATATCCTGGATGACATGGAGGATCGCCTCTGTATGTGAGGGCACGAAGAAGCCTCTTGATGATCGAGGGATTCTTCACTACTGCGCTTAAACTGGCCAGACCGAAAGCCCACCATCGCCGGACGGCCAATTTCCTAAAAAAGCTGGAGCGAGAATCTGTTCCGAAGACAGCCCCTAATAAATCTCCTTTTTTCTTGTCCACCGCAACAAAGGAAATCCCAGTTTCCTCCTTGATGAAGGAGCGGTAAAACTCTCCCAAGAATCTAGCTCCAAGAAAGGTTAAAAAGAATCCCGGAAACGCCCGTATATGAATATCAACGATCCGTCCTATGTGTTCTCTTTTTAAGGGGATAATGCAACACTCTTTCATCATGCCCTCATCGAAGCTTCTTGGAAAATATTCATCATTTTTTGATACTACTTTCGTAATTCCCCTGACGTAAGTCGGGGGATAAAGAGAGCTCTGACGAAGCCGGACAAGCGAAGCTTACGCTGGTTTAAAAGCCATGGAAGTAAGTCCATGGTTGTTTACAGAAATCCTGTAAAAGGACTCCTAAAAGAAGTAATACTCATTGCATAGTTTTCATGATCGCCTTTTCAATAAGATTGACACAAGGTGTTCTCATATAATACTGTTCCAATGCATGTCGCGCATTTTTTCCCATTTCATTCAGCTCCGTCTTGTTATTGAAAAATGCAATGATTCCATTTGTAATTGCAGAAGGATTTTGGTAGAGTAGAAACAGGTTGTACCTGGTTAGATTTCGCTATAGTCTGTATCCAGGTTTCCCCTTCCGTGTCTTAATAAGCACATATCATCCAACCTAGTACCTGCTCCCCTTATCAAACCGTGCATGCGGTTTTCCTGCACACGGCTTTCCGACAAGCTTAATCCAAAACTTTCACAGGTACCGGGGAACGAAGCATTTTCGTCGGGTCTATCAGCCCACATCGGCTGACCAGTTCCTCGAAGACTTTACGGCGATAAAGCCTGCCCGCTCTCTGGCTTTTCCTGCTCCTGCTTGGCTTTGCGATAAAGTTTCCTCTGAAAGTCTCGTATCCTTTCCTTGTCACTCATCTGTGACTTGCGTTTCGTATGTAGACTATCAGTCATTACAAATTACTCCCTTCTTTAGAAACTTGCTTGAAGTAATGCCCCTTCGCTCCCCGCCGGTTCTGTTGTCCGACAGCTCATCACTACTATGGGCATCTCCGACTTCTTAACCCTCTTACGATAACTTCGCTCTCGTTTATATATCGTCGCCTCAGGTCGCCATCCCTTAGGGTTAAGACCTCTCACGTTCATATACACACCTTTTGTTCGCATGCCGCCAGTTCTAACTCCGACAGCCCTGTGCAGTGCTTGCTACCATTTCTTCCTGCACAGTAACAGGCTTCATCCAATCCGAAAGACTGGCCAGCTGCAAGGCTTAACGAAGCTAATCTGTTCATTTTCATTACGGCTTACTCACCGAGCGCAAAGAGCTTCAGCATCACTGTCACCAGCAACTGCTGTCTTTGCCTCTTCCGGCTGAATGGCAAATTAGCCGGACCGGATTTTCACCGGCTGGCATCTATACGCTTCGTGACACACCGGAGACACGCAGATTCCCAGTTTATGATTTGAGACTATACGTTCAAGTTCATTTCCATACTCAGTTATTGCCAATATCGGTCTTCCTTATGCTATTTTTTTGAATATTTTGCTGGGAACGGAAGCCAACGTTGCGTTAATATTCACCGTAACTACTGTTAAATGCGTCGAAGCTAGGACTTCAGGATATCGCGGAAGAGGCTGAAGAGGGACATCCACGGAGGCGGTCGTCCCAGGATTTTTCACATCTGGCACGGATGCTCAGGTCCGTCTTTATGGACAGTGGTCTCAAAAAAGCAGTTTTTCGGCTGGATGACCGCAGCTTTTTGGTCAAGAATAAACTCGACCCAGTCCGCATAGGTCCCATATTGCCGGTGTCGGTCGAAGAGAACCGCCGTCTCCGAGGAGTGCCGGGCCATCATTCTCGTCATCTCCGGCTTGGCTGCGAGCGCCTGGAGGACATCCGCCAGGGATTGAGCATCGCCGGCTTGATATAGAAAACCGAATTGTTGATTTTTGATCCAATCCGCCAATTCGCCGCGCAGAGAGCTGACAATCGCCAGGCCGGCCGCCAGGTAGTCATACGCTTTGTCCGGCATGGCAACCGAGGAAGCCGGGCTATACGTGGCAAGTCCAACATCGCATCGTTTATAGATGTGGATCAAGTCCTGATGCTTTAATTTTCCCACGTAGGTCAGGTACGGTCCATTCCGCCCAGTGGCTTCTTTAACGACCGAGCACATAGGCCCATCACCAGCGATGATCAATCTGACGGGCGCCCGCTTTTGCTCGAGTAGCTCCGCGGCCTTCACGATGGTAGTGATGTCATAGGTGATGCCCAGGGTCCCCGCATAAATGGCCCAGAGCTCGTTCTCTTTTTTGGTCAGACCCCGAAGAGGTCCCTCCGGGGCCGCTTCATCGTTCAGGATCTTCCGAAACGCTTCGATGTCGACTCCGTTGTAGACGAAGAGCCAGGAGCCCGGACGGGGGTTGGGAACTTCGTTCCGGACCGGGCGGAAATAGGACTTGGAGAGAGCCGATATGCCGTCGGCGCGCCTCCGGACGAATTCCCTGATCACATATAAGGGGGAAAAAATGGGTTGGACAATCCTCCGCCAAGATGGAGCGAAAGCCAGGACGAACTGCTCCGGCCATTCGTCTGTGATGTCGAGAATGAGCTTAGCCCTGAATCGCCGCGCCAGACACCAGGCCCACCAGCTGTCTCCCAGGGGAGCGTCATTGACGATGATCGCGTCCGGCCGACGCTCTGTCCTCCCTCGGCGATAGATTCTCCAAGACAAAAGCCAATGAAATCTCAGCCGGGCTAATCCAACGTGCCGGTAATAAGCTGGCGTCGGCACCAGGCGGATCCTGTAGCAAGGCTGGACGTCGATGTCCTTCCACCCCTTGGACCGGAAGCTTTTGGTATGGTGGGAAAAATTTGCCGTCCACCACAAGCATTCATGGCCCCGGGCGACAAGGGCGCTGGCGATCGATTGAATCCGGGATTCCCTCCATGCGTCGCCGGGGAGCTGGTTGCAGGGGTGGATGAGCCAGATATTCATAAGCGCCGTGTGGAGACGGAAATCGCAATTTAAAGACGAAAACCCGCTTTCCTAACGTCTTCGTAAAACATTTTGACTGTCTAAAACTGACAGAGATGGCTTACAAATGAAGAGATTTTTCTGGCCGCAGTAGGGAACCCTAATGTAAAATAATTGATAATCCCTTCATTGCTGGAATTGATCGTGCCAATATCATTGTCAATAGTTTTGGAATTTAAGGCCAGAGGAATATTGAGCAGATTGAATGAATTGGAAAGTGTATCTTCTCCGTTAATAACAATCAGGCCGTCAAGTCTCAGCTTCTTAATATTTTGTTTGGCCTGATCTATCCCTCCAGCGGTTTTTTCCAATTTGGCACTGGATGATTTAAGTATTGTTCCTTCAATCAAAGAATTGAAATTAATCTTTGATAAATCAATATATTGATTTTCAATAACTCCCAACCATCCCTTAATAAATCCGATCAGTTCAACATTAACTTCATTCGAGGTCTTCTTTGCTGAAGCAATCACCGCATTCAGGGGAGGGACATCTCCTCCGCCCGTCAATATTTCAATCCTTTTTTTAAACATTTTTACTTTTCACTAATAACTCATCACCGATCACTGATTATTGACCACTAATTCACTGCTTAATTTCATGATAGGCCAGCAAGCGAACATTATGCTCTAAGATAGGACATCCCACGATCTCTAGCATTGGCTTTGGCATGTGCTCTGTCACTGGCCGCAGCCTTCGCCCCTCAACTGCGGCGAGCATCCTAGCTTTCATCTCTGGACAAAACATATATAGCCTGAGTTGCCCAGCAATCATTGAGAATAACCATGTGGATGATTGAGACGCCATCGCCACCCGCTCTCTATCATCGAGTCCAATTCAGAATAGAGCGGCTTCCAGCCAAGTTCCTGCCTAATGACTGCTGAACTCGCTACCAGCGAATCGGGATCACCTGCTCGCCGTCCCACGGGGACCACTCTCACTGGACGGCCAGAAACTCGGCTCACCGCGTTAAGGACTTCGCGGTTGGTATGCCCGGTCTCCGTACCAAGATTATAAGCTCTCGCTTCGATTCGATCCAATTGCGCCAAAATCAGCAAATGTGCCCGAGCAATATCAACTACATGCACATAATCACGTATGCAGGTCCCATCTCTGGTTGCGTAGTCTGTGCCATATAACTCGATATGGCCCCGTTTGCCTAAAGCCACCTCGAAAGCAACCGGTATGATATGCGTTTCCTCTTTCCTGTCTTCCCCAAGCAGTTCCGAGGCGCCGCAGGCATTAAAGTAACGCAGGCAGGCATACTTGAAACCATGTGCCCGGCGGTACCAGATCAGCATTCTCTCAAACACTAACTTGGAATCACCATAAGCATTGATAGGATCCAAACGGTCACTCTCAACGATAGGAACATGTTGTGGCATCCCATATACTGCTGCCGAAGAGGAAAACACGATACGCCGCACCTCAGCCATAGCCATTGTCTCTAAGAGATTAAGGCCACCGCAGACGTTTATCCTGAATGATCGCCCAGGGTCTATGTTGGAGACACCAATCAACGCCTCAGCGGCAAGGTGCATCACTGCATCTACAGGCTGCTCACTAAGAACCGCGCGCAATATATCGGTATCAAGCAAGTCTCCTAGGACAAACTTCGCATCAGGGTGCACAGCTTCACGGTGACCTGTACTAAGATTATCGAAGGCAATCACTTGATGACCCTGTTCGATCAGCTGCTCAGTCACAACACTCCCGATGAATCCTGCAGCTCCCGTCACCAAAACCCTCATTGAATACTCTCCTTATTTGAAATAATAAAAATGCCGACTACTTCATCTACAACATGGGCGCACAGTTAAACTTGGCGAATGCGAACAATACTGATCAACTCATCCACGACACAACTGTTCCGAAGATATATGACTTCAAATCCATGAGACTCCATGAGCAATCGGAAGCATAATGGCAGGAAACCCCATTGATGCTCAGGCGGATTCACAAAGTTCCAATTTGCAAGTCCAAGCTTCGCGCGATTACTCATTCTCGAAGGTGTCTTGATTGCCATGATTCCCTTAGGCTTGAGAACACTGCGACAGTCCGCAAGTAATTGCCCAAGATCAACTACATGCTCAATGACATGCTTCATCACGAGGCAGTCAATGATACTGGTGGGAATCCCGCTAGAATGCAAGTCAGCTGCACAACGGACATCAAAGCCGTCAGCGCGTAAGCGCTCAGTGTTTTTATTTGAATAATCCATGCCAACTACCTTCCAACCATCTTTTCTCGCAGCACGTAACAGTGCCCCTTCTCCACATCCATAATCCAGAAGTACACCTTTTGAGCTATACTGGTTGATAAGGCTAACAAAACTGCGATGCCGAAATTCATACCAGCCTAATACCGTTAAGGTGCATCTTACCATAGCGTACCTTGCGCTGGCAAGAGAGTTGGCTTTCTTTCTCTGATAGTAAGTATGGTAGTAAGCATCCAAATCAGCCGTGGTCGGCATCGGCTCCGACCATTATAGACCACATTTACTGCATTCAAGAACATGGTAACTAGTGTTCGTAAATTGCAATCTAGGCTTGCCAAGATTGACAATTTCCTTCGAGCCACAAGCGATGCATTCTGTCATGGGGCCAAAAACAGATTGTGTCAAATGGGGTAACCTTGACGGCATCAACAATCTTAATCTGTCCGCATACCTAACCATGTCCTTAACGGTCATATATTCGGATGCGTGTTACTTTATTCATCGTATATCGTTTTGAATCCGTTCAATCACTGGTTGAGCTGGAAATTGAGCATCACATGGTAGATTGTAGCGCGACCCCGCCAGTACATTGCTTCATCCAAGATTACCCAATCACAAACGTCCACAGGCCCCAGGCTCCCAATTGCTTCACCTAGCGCTGACTGCTGAGTTTCCTAAATTCAAAGATACCGCAGCCATAGTAGCAGCCAAAAGCCCCCACATCATCAGAAGAGGCAATTATTACATTTTCATTAAGGTCACCATTGTCATCCACGTAGGAAAAACCAATCAATTCAAAACGATCTTTTGCCATTTCTAGTATTGTCTTGATCGAGAAGACCCTATGGCTGTTGAAATCAATGCGGTCCGGTCCAATGGGAACAGACAGGTAAAGAATTCCATTCGGTTGGAGAATCTTGTGAAAATTATCAAATCCTCGCATATGTCCATCAATATCTATTGGATCTCCATAACGCCCCAAGCCAAAATGCTCCAGCGCATGCAAACATGATAGGGAGTCACAATAGTCTATCAGGTCAATTGCCGGGTTCATTAGATCACTCTGCTTGAAGGTAACATTTTGAATTTGTGCATCTAAGGGTCTAATGTCGAGCACTTCGATGGCGCGGAAGACTGCTACATGAGAAACAAAACCATCAATACGGGAGCCGATATCTACATGCTTGAAGGGTTGCCGCTTGAATATCTTTCTCGCAACAAGCAAGTCCTGATGGAAATAGTGGCCTGATGCAATGCCGCCAGCAGAATATCGGTCATCAATAGCTGGCATCGTGAGCTTTAACTTGCACTTAGAGCCGACTGCTTTATTCTGCAACCTGAGGATATGGTACTCCTTGATTACATATGGCAGTCGATGAAGTGCTCGAACGAACTTTCTCAAATCAATTCCAAAGGCTGCTTGCCAAGTATATATGGGCTCAGCTATCTTTCTCAGGCCTTTATAGTATCGAAGAATCTTCTCCACAGATTTAATCCAATCATCCCGATGCGTGACAAGAATACTGAAATGCTCGGCGTCTAACGAGCCAATCCCCGAAGCGCACGAAACTCCTCGTACAAAGACGGATGATCCTTCTCAGAGCAAAGAGAATAGAAATGCTTTCGCCGAATCTCTCCAGTGGTGATTATTATATTTCTGAGAATATGAGAAGGCATAAAAAAGAGAACGCCCTTCAAAAGCCATGTAAACGGCTTTAAAGATGTCTGGGGCAGAAGCGCATAAAAAGCTTGCTTATCTCGCTTAATTAAACAGCTAAGTGCTAGTTTTAAACTTTGTTGGAGCATGATTTTATCCTTCTGATACAGTGCGGCCTCAGCATCGGTCATATCAGAAAATACCTCTTCCAGCAATTTTATTTTATTAATATAGAGATTCCATTGGTTTTCCCACGTGCCAACACCACCCGTATTGATGCCAACGATGACCAGATCTTTGTTGAAATGACCGAATTTGAAGCCGGCCTTGCACATTCGCAAATACAGAGGTCTGTCTTCCCCATATCTTCCACGTGTACCGTCGGGGAATCTTAACCCGGCATCAAAGACGCTCCGTCGATACATTAACGTATTCGGGTTGACGGAGAATTCAAGAAAATACCGAAACATGTCACTAGAATAGGACACGTAATCCTGTCTCAGTCGAAGCAATCTATCAGGGGCTTCCGAGTAATAAGCTAATGGGTTGCAGAAAATAGCATCGTATTCTGCATGCGATTCCAAGAATTCCACCTGCAGCTCGACGTTCTTGGCTAAGTACATGTCATCCGCATCCAAAAACGTCACGTATTCACCTCGACTCTCCAGGATACCCCTATTCCGGGCACCACCAAGCCCTCGGTTGTCTTGATAAATGTGCCGTGTGTGCGGGTCCGAAAATACTCTAACAATATCCGCCGTATGATCTGTGGAACCGTCGTTCACTACCACGATCTCCATATTCTGATATGTTTGGCGTAACAAACTCTGCAGTGAGCGCCTGATGAATCTCTCTGCGTTATATGCTGGCATGATCACGGAAACTAAAGGAAACATAGACTCCCTCACTTTGAAGCAAATAGAATCTGTTTCTCGGGGAAGATGTTACACCGAAAACCTGCTTCCCTCAGGATCCCTGCTAGAGCCTCTGCATTTCCATTCGAATGGTATTCCAAAATGATAGACCTGATCCTGTCGAAGTCCTCCCTATCGACTTGCTCGAAGATCTCGTATTCTGCACCCTCGCAATCAATCTTCAGACAATTACACATCTGAATGTTATTGTCTTTGAGCAATTGATGAAGCGTCACAGCCTGTACCATCCTGGACTGCACACCATTTTTTAATTCACCACACTCCTCCAACCAGCCAGGGAGACTGGGGAACTTGGTTGCCCCCCATTCAACTCCCCGTTTGAAAAACAGTTGCATCAAGCCCGTTGTGCCACCAACGGCAAGATTGCAAGCGTGTACTTTCTTTCCACATTCATTCAGGTCAACGTTCTTCAGTAGCACAGCAAAATTCTCTTGTAGAGGTTCATATGCAAAGACGGAAGCCCCCCGCAATGCGGCAAATAGTGCAAATACCCCGATGTTGGAACCGAGATCGCAAACGACATCATCTTTACCTATCCCATCCAGGGCCCAATCGTAATTTCTATGAATCAATATCTCGTCAAGGACCTCAAAGTCCGATGATGACCCTCGCAAGGCAAGCTTCAAACCATTCTTGAGCTTGACAATGTATTCTTTCCCAACAGGCAATAAACGTAGTTTATCCAGGATTCTTAACCATATACCGGGCTGGCGATATACCCTAAAAAGGGCAAACGTGTGAGATACCTTGTTCATATGCAATTGGCCCCCGATGCTACAAAATTCATTGCAATGTGCTGCCACTTTCTCTCTAACTCAAACCAAGTGCTCGAGAATCCATTGTCAGGCACTCGGGTAATTCTCAGTCCCGCTGATTCTCAAAGTGATGATCCCACAAACATCAGTGCTATCAATTCGCGCTATCCTCCTGCTCGAGGCATAAAGGCTGCTTACACACTTTCGAAATCCCACTTTGCTTAATAGGGATCTCGGCATGTAACATAGGCCTTGCGAGTACCAAGGCCAAAAGGATTGAATGGGTAAAATCCCTAAATGGATCAATCCCAGTAGCCATGTAGATTACCCACGAGCATAGGTATGCCGTAACCACACCTATATACAAGACAGAAATATGGTCGCTCCCTCTTTGCCTGCGCAACTCACCTTTCACGGATTTGGTGACTAGCCAGAGGAATACAACAACGCTCAGAACCCCCCCCCAGCCCCCAATCATCAAGACAGACAATACAACATTATGAGGATCCGGGTTCTCAAGACCAACGGGACTCGGGGGTGAAACTAGTGTGTAGAAATTGAAGCCCACTCCTAATGGATTGGATAGAGCAATTTCGCCGTAATGTTGCCATATATACAATCTCATTTGTTGTTGACTAAATCGGGCAATAAACACATCGCGAATCTCTGGGGGAGCCAAAACCATCGCGGTGCCCAAGAGTAAGGGAACCACCATTATCAAAAATGGAAAAAAGGCAAGCGCATTTTTTCTATTTCCAAGGTAAGTTAATGTTAATAAACCTCCAAACCAGAATACAATGGGGACCAAAATCAACGTCGTCCTGACTGCTGTCCAATACAAAATAATAAGTAGGCTCATGCAGAAGAGCAATTTCACAAACCCCGCCATTAACTTTCCACAGTAGAAGTTGTGAAGAGCCATAACCCAAACAAAGGAAAGCGCTACAACACAGGAGTACACTACTAGCCAAGGATTCCAAGTAAGCCCTTGAAACGTGTTACTTGCAGATACCAACGCCAGTTGCCCTTCCTCAGAAACCCCTGGCGCGCTTGATATGAAAGCAGGTAATATAGATGGATAAAAACGCCACGCTATTCCGGCTACCAATGTGACCATAATAGGTAAGTATAGTGCCCGCGCCAGCCATTGATAGAACTTGGCATCATCCTTTATTGTCCTATAGACAACCCATGCTAGCAATATACACACAAGCATCTTCACCAGGCGTGACCACCCTTGAATATCAAACGCCATACCATATTCTGCGAACGAAAGTAACGTCGCCATGAAAGTGAACACGAGGAAAAGCGCCAATAGATGAAACGGGTTTTGAACAACTTTGACGTGCTTGCCCCATTTAGATTTTCCTCGGCTAGAAAAGAGGTGGCTAGCTAGCCAAAGGACAACAACAATTGTGAAAATAAAGTCTGATCTAGTTAGAACTGCTGACAGGTTTAGTTTGGCGCCAGTGACGATTGGCTGATAGTAAACCAGTGCAGCTGTTCCTATAATAATCAATAGTTTGATGATCTTCGACATCACAATTCGCTTTTCTCTTAGCACCCCTCATGATTAGAAATGATCATCCTCAACTATTTCCATTCCTCGCATTTATTGCTGTACATTTACAGAGTGGCGGGCAGTGGCTAATCCCAAATCCTTAAAAGAGAATGAAGGCTGGATGTTTTGACGGTAAAATTCTGAATGCGATTAGGGAACACAGTGGTGCAGTTCAAGTTATCTTATTTGTACTTCTTTTATAAGCATGTCGCATGATTTAAATTCTAAACTAATTATAACTGGTTCAATTAAATGGTAAAGGTTGATCTTAAAAATAATTGCATCACTTTTATTTTCGAATTGCTTTATCACATCATTATTTGATAATTCTTTATGATATAAACATTCTTCTTTAAAGTTGTTAATTGCTAGCCTAACAGATAATTTGTCATTTCTATTATTATTAAAAATTAGGATAACTTCACCGATTTCAGATAAATCAAACGGTATTGCTAATATGGGATTAATTCCTCCAATTTCGAATGTCCCACTCACATAACCAAGGCTTTTCAATAGCTCGATTCGTTGCTGTTGGGAAGGTGTTAATGGTTTAGTTTTTAAATGGAGAAAATCAAATCCATTTTCTTCTTTTACAATTACATAACCTCCGGAAACTAGTTCCTTCAACTTATTTGGTTTTAATATGATGTTAGGGTAAGAATAACACAAAATAATAATATTATAGACAAAAACAATTATTATAATTATTTTTTTTGGACTAATTAATAATTTGTTCATTTGATTTCTGACAATTGACGATAATCATAAAGAAGGTTTGTTCTTTTTTTTAATTCTAAAAATAATTCCTCAGCTATTTGTCGAAATCGATTTATCTTCAACCTTAGCAAATCATTCTTTTCTTCAGGATCTAATTCCAAATTAAAAAGCCTTGATTCCTTTGTTGTCGTATCATAAATTAATTTATACCCATCGGACCTTATAATGCTTTTAGATTCATGACAATCTAAAGCTTCAGGAAGAAATTTTTTTAGGTCTGAATCTAAAAATATCGCTTCTGATAATGCATAAGATTTATTCTCTAAGTTTTCTGGTACAGTTATAAATCTCATTAGAGAGGAAGTTGATAGGTTGAGAGATTTAATGTATTCTTGATCAAATCCCAACAAATCCAATATCGTAGGAAAGATGCTACTATTTTCAACATAGCGGGAAATCGTAATCGGAGTTTTCCCAAATGAGTACAATAAAAGTGGTACCTTCATTGTTTCAATATAGGGAGACCGACCATGGTGATAATACCCATTTTCATGAGGGAATTCTTCACCATGATCTGCTGTAAAAAAAATAATATCCTTTTTTTTGTCAAATATTTGATCTGAACAATTAAATAAATAATTAAATAAGCGCCCATATTGTTTATCAATGTCCTCAATTTCCTTTTTATAAAGAAGAAACTCGATTTCCGAAGTCCGAATATTCGGTGGCAGCTTGCCTATGTTTTTTTGGGATTCTATAAACATTTCAAAGTCCGATTTAGACAAGCGTTCTTTATATTTCTCTAGATATTTCTCCTGGATATTCAATATTTCATTTGGGACATATGGACCGTGAGGATCGAAAATATGAAGAAGGATAAAATACTGAGAATATTTGTTGTTATTTAAAAATTGTATAACTTGATCGATCGTTTCTTTCCCTTTCCAATCACAACTTACTGATATCTCTATAAAATCCCCAACATAAGGAACAAGGTTTTCATATACAAAGGCTGCCGAATGATAGCCTAAGGAACACAGATATTCAGGCAACATAATGATATCTTTTTTTAATTCATTGCGCCGATGTCGATTAAATAAATTATGTCGATTAGGATATAGACCGGATAAAATGCTTGGTATTGAGGGATTTGTATGTCCAGCTTGAGATATAGCATTTTTAAAATTAATACAGCGAGAAGCAAAAAGGTCAAGGTTGGGAGTAGAAATATCATGGGCGCCATTATAGCCAAGGCAGTCGCTGCGTAATGCATCGTTAATAATTAGAATAATATTTGGAATTTTTTTAGTATTAATAATTGAAAGAGATGTTTTTTCTAAACTCAAACAAGAATAAAAATTAAATGAAATTAATATCAAAATAAAAAATGAAATAATTATTGGCCATTTTATTAAAAAAATAGATGGGGTTTCTTTTTCTTTCTTTGCTTGAAAAATCGTTCTGATTTTACTTTTTTTTAACATTAACATTAAATTAATTCTTTTGGGAACATAGTAATTCAAAAGTCTAAGTTTTGGTTACCATGTTTTATGAGTTGACGCAGGCTTTGAGTTCGTTTTTACTCGTTCACTACCATAGTAACGTTTCTTCCGTTTATTATAAATAAGCAATTGTCTTCCGATATAATTCCTTTACTTGTCGTGCACGGATTGGCCCAATCATCCTGCAAAGGCAGGGATGTACCTTTATCTTTTCCGGAATCACCCAAGGTAATTTTTGCTTATATAATCCATTCAACCCCAACCTCATTTCAATTATGCTGAATTTGTTATATCCAATAACGAACAAATACGGTTATTGTGAACTGAAGGAACATAGCATAAGAAGTTTAAGAAATCCGGAAATATTCCAGTTACGGTTTTACTATTTCCCGACACTTTCTTCAAACCTTCTTTACCTAAATGGATAAATTCATATCCTCTCTTTGCTCTGAGAAAATTAAAAAGATCTTCTGGCTCATAACCGAAATCTTTTGTCCAGTCACGATACACCTCTAAAAATAAAATGGGCGGGAAATCTCTTTTTAAAACTGACTTGGCACCTCGAAGTACTAAAAGTTCTGCCCCTTCTACATCACACTTAATAAAAGATATATCTCCTACATTGTGTTCTACTACATAAGTATCTAATGTAACTGCCCGAACTTTTTCATAGGTATTTATCCCTTCTTTGGATACTTTATCCGCCCAAGATGCAACATTATGTTTTACTATAGAAGCCTGCGAAAAATCAGAACCGGGAACAAACATGGGAGTAAATCCATTTTTATCACTAAGAGCACATTGATTTAAAAATATCTTTGAAGGCAACAGATTTTGTTTAATATTGATTTCCAGTTGAGAAAACATATCAGGAATAGGTTCAAAAACATGCACTCTACCATTTGTTCCCACTAAGGAAGAAAGCAAACATGTAAATTGTCCCACATTTGCACCTATATCAAACACGATATCCCCTGGATGGATGAGACGGCGTAATGTCATAACTTCTTTAGCATTGGGGCGATGAAAAGTACGCAGGGCCAATTCAAATAACCAAGGTTTTTTAATAAGCCATCTTCGCACAGCAATTTTTATTGACTGATATATTGCATTCATGAATCTCCTTTATGAATAATCCATTAAATCTTGATCGCCTCGATGAGAAAAGAGATTGCTTTTTCTAAGGCTATCAACAAATCCAGATTTCCATCTGCTATCGTTTGTTTTTGCTGCTAATTCAGAAACATTATCTGCAGGAGTGTAGGCTTCAACTCCACAAAATTTGCAAAAATCTTAGACTGCATACTAGCAATGAGCTGCACTACCCTCCACTCCAATCAGAAAAAGCCAATCCCTGTCCTGTTGCATTTCAACCAAGGATTCAATAGTCCTTTGGGTAGCTTTAGAATTTAGAGAATTGATAATTTGCCGGCGTTCATCAAGATATTTTGATATGTCTTCCATTTCATTTACCTAACTAAGAGATTCTTCCGGCTTTCCTCTCATTAAGAAAATAATCAATAAACTTCTTCAGGCCCGTTTCCAGAGAAATTTTTGGCTGCCACCCAAGAGCTCTTGCTTGAGTAACATCAGCCAAGGTAATATTAGCCTCTCCAGGAAGATCCTCTTTGTAAATGGGAACGGCTAAAACGCCTAGCATCTTTGAGATCTTATTCAGGATTTCATGGATCGAATAATTGATCCCTGAGCCAATATTAAATGTCCTTCCATTTGTGCGCTCATCATGAATACAGATTAGATGAAAGTCATTCACATCATCCACATAAATAAAATCTCTTTTTTTCTCACCCGTTCCATATATGATCGGCTGTTCGCCTTTAAGGAGTTTTACGATAAAAGCGCTCATTACAGGGGGGATTGTCCGACGGTAGTCCTGTGCCGGACCGTAGATGCAGAAATATCGCAAAGCAGTAAAACGTAAACCGTAAAACGTCTCATAGGCTTTAGCAAAATACGCGGAGGACATTTTGCTTATTGCATAAAAACTTTTCGGTTTGATTTCGGGCTCGGGTGTAGGATAGACGGTTGAGCCTTCATAAAGGGCAGAACTTTCAGCATAGATAATTTTTCTCACACTTGCTCGTCTTGAAGCTTCAAAGACATTGACAGTTCCATGAATATTAATGTCTACCGTCTCAACGGGATCATTCTGACAGTCTGTTATGCAATTTTTAGCCGCAAGGTGAAAAACTACGTCCACCCCCCGAAAAAATTTATAGATTTCTTTGTCCCTGATGTCAAATCGATAAAACTCCACACCATCCGGAACATTTTCCCGTAACCCGTAAACTAAATTGTCCAAACCGACAACATGATAACCACTTTGTAAGAGACGAGACGCCAGATTGGAACCGACAAATCCCGCTACCCCAGTAATCAGTATTTTCATACTTACTTCTCCAGTGTTAATGCATACGCATTTGCCTTTTCATAGGCCTCTATTGTATCGATTCCGATAATTGGATCTTCCATTTTGACGGCATATATTTTTTCACCGGCCTGGAGCATCTTAGGAAAAATATGGCAACCAAAGTCGGAGAATTCTCCGTCGGGGATATAATTGAAAACTTTTGGGTTGATATAATAAAAGCCTGCATTGACATAATGACTGTTCACCTCATATGGTTTTGGCTTTTCAACCAGGCGCAAAATCCGGTCATCCGGGTCAAGTTCAACCATCCCACTCTGAGTTACATCCTCCCGCCAATGGACAGCTATTGTAACAACAGAATTTTTTCTTTCATATGAAGCTTTAAGCTTTTGAATCTCCCACCGAGTAAAATTGTCGGAATAAACCAAAAAAAAAGGCTCGTTAAAAAAATCGGCTACTTTTTTTACCGCCCCTGCCGTCCCTAACAACTCCGGCTCATGTGAATAATGAACATGCAATCCAAAAGAGGTGCCATCTCCCACAAAATTTCGAACTTTGTCGGGCATGTAGTGAAGATTAATGATGCACTCCGTCACGCCAGCAGATTTAAGCCATCGTAGAGTCCAACTAATTAGAGGTCGCCCAGCCAATGGAATAAGGCACTTTGGCCGATCTTCTGTCAAAGGACGAAGACGCGTTCCTAAACCAGCAGCTAAGATCATTGCCTTACCAACAGAGTGATGAGTTATGGGTGATGAGTCAGGGGCAATCAAGGGGTCTTTTTCCATTGAACGAAGTTGAAATGGCCACCATTAAGACCAAAGAGATTGTTAACCTGTGCTATGATTTGGGTGATGTCAAAAATGTAACCAAGCTCCTTTGAAATAATCAGTTGAGTTTCCAGCTCACTCAATGAACCACGACTTCTTGAAAGAAATTGAAGGAATTCATTCTTACCTTTGCGGGCCACCACTTAAGCAATATTGCTCGGGATTGAAACTGCCACTCTAGGGATCTGGCTGGTCAGTCAATAGACCTCATGAGAAGGGAAATGCTCTATCAGTTGATCGATTTCTTTAACAAGAGCAACTGCTTTCTGCCAGGCAAGGAGATCAATGATGTTTACTAATTGGATAGGATGGTGGAGAATCTGGCATTCTTTTTTTCCTCCTCTCGCCTGAGGCCTCACACCTCACTCATTTTGACGGGTCGGTTTTCTTTCGCTGATCTATAGACTGCTTCAATCATCCGGTTTGCTTCCAGACCGTCATCACCATTTCCTAATGGTTCACGTTTTTCCCTTATAGCGGCAATAAATTCTTTCCATTCCTCCTGCCAAGAAATGTCAGGGCCGGGAAATTCAATAACATCTTCATCTGGAACGTCCCCACCATAATACGGTAAAACGTTATTGGTTATTTGTTGATTGGACAAATTAGGGTTATTTTCTCTTGAATGAACCGATAACGAATAACGATTAACCAATATCCTTTTTCCAATTCGAAGGATTTCTGTTCCATAACTTCCCCCCAGCCCATCAACAATTAGATACCCTGCTCCCCCAAAAATTTCGAAGGTAAATCGGTTCTTCCACTGAGTCCAGCTTGTATGCATGGATGCGATTTGGCCTTTGGCTGTTTTAAATAGGGCGAAAGCATTATCTTCCACATCCATATTCCAATAATAAGTGGAAATGATGCCTAAGACTTCTTGAAAATCACCGAAAAACCAACGAAACAAATTAACGACATGGACTCCTTGGTCTAATAATTCCCCGCCCCCGCACACCTCTCTGCAGGCACGCCACTCTTTTTCATAGCCTGGCCTACCGCCGTGGCCGTAGTTGCATTTTGTATAATATAACTCACCGATTACGCCTTCTGCTGCTAATTTTTTCGCCTGGGCGATTGCCGGATGATGAAGGTGATTAAAACCCGTTTTTAAAATAATACCATTCTCTTTGCCAGCGGTAACCATCTCTCTGGATTCCTGGGCATTTCTTCCAAGAGGTTTCTCGCACAAAATATGCACCTTTCTACGAGCGGCCTCTAAAGTAATTTCTTTAAGATAGTTATTAGTAGTAGCAGCAATGATCACATCAAGCTTCTCATTTTCTAACATAACCCGCCAGTCTCCATAAGCGTTACCTTTCCCATCAGCATATTCTTCGATTAAGGCTTTACTTTTCTGAATGTCCTTATCAGCGGTGCAGCAGAGAGTACACGACGAGTCTTCTGCAACAACCTTTGCCCGCTTCTTACCAATCAATCCGCAGCCAACAATTCCAATACGTAATTTAGAATTCATATCTCGTCTTTTTCGTCTATCTGGTTCCGGTAAGATAAGAAAGAAAAATACATCTCAGGGGATAGATCTATCTGGTTTGTTTAGTTACTCTTAATCCATCCTTGTTCACTCATCACCGATCACTCATCAACGGTTACTGTTCACTCTTCAATCCTTACTCCTCACTATCTTATTATCTGACTCCATCCGTAAAGTTCGCTAAAACCTTTGTGCCTTCAAAATCAAATCGATATCGCATTTCCCGGAGACCCAATTCCGCCATTTTATCTTTAAATCTACCATGTTTATTCTCTACATAAAAAAGGAAAAATCCCCCCCCGCCGGCACCGGAGATTTTACCTCCAAGGGCACCGTTTTCCTTTGCAATTTCATAAATTTCATCAAAGCATTTATTTGACATCTTATTTGAGATTTGCTTCTTATACTGCCAATGCTTATCAAACATCAAGCCAACATCTGTAATATTACCCCTTTCTACTGCCTCCAATATCTTATAGCCAAGATCCTTTATGTGGTGCATGCTTTCAATGACATTCTCTTTTTCTTCTTTCGCTCCGCTGCTCTGTTCGGAGAGGATATCGCTAGCATTTCTTGATGTATTGGTATAAAACATAAACATGTTTCTATTTAGATCATCTATCGTACTATCGGTTACTTGTGCACCTCTCACGTGGACTGTTCCATCCATATCAATATCGAGCACTGTTAGACCCCCAAAGGCAGCCATATATTGATCCTGCTTACCAATGGGTTTTCCAAGCCTGTTAATTTCCAAATCACATGCCATCTCTGCAAGTGTCTGAAGAGCAACATCATTTCTTTTCATACTATTGAGAGCCTTAAGTAACCCCACAGCATAACAGCTTGAAGAGCCAAGCCCTGTACCCGCAGGAATATCTGCCATTGAGACAATCTCAATGGCATTCTTAACTCCTATTATTTTTAAGGCTTCTCTGGCGATATCATGCTGCAATTCATCCCTGTTATTCACCTTTTCAGTCTTCGAATATTTTAATCTAATAAAATCATCAACAATTGGTCTGTTCAGATTGATATACATGTATTTATTGATTCCGGCCGCAAAAATAAATCCACCATATTTTGAATAGTAAGTGGGCAGATCCGTTCCCCCACCCCCCAGAGTAATTCGAAAAGGCGTCCGAGTTATTATCATTTAATACCTCCGGTATTAGATATTGGTGCGTTTTCCGATGATCCTGGCCGCCCATTCCGAAGGAAGGCGGCCTCCTTCCAGAGCGAAGCGACGCTAGGCATGTTCCTTGTATCTTAGCGGCTGGATTGAGTCAAGTTATTGATCGTTTTTCTCATCGATTCTCCTTTTAGGGTGATTTTGTAGGCATTGTGAACCAAGCGGTCTAGTATGGCATCGGCTAAGGTATTGATCGAAGAACTGATCTTTTTACCAAGCTGAATAGCTCTCTTTTTTAATGTTATAAAATTAGAATCATTTACCCAATATTGAGAGCGACAGATGCTACAGCAGCCTCTGATTGTTCAATGAGACGATAGTTTTTTTTCTGTTATAATTTTCTCAATCACATCAGGGCCTTGATTAGTATAATCCACATTTCTTTCTAAACTTCCAAATCTTCAAATGAAAATTTATCTTTATCCATCACTTTTCAATCAACTATGAGCTAAGAACTAAAAACACATAGTGATAGAGTTAGATAAGATCTTTAATGAGGGGCTTGATGGTGAACGGATCTAAACGACGGATTGTGTAAAGTGGTGTAGCGTTCAGCTTTTCATCCTTACCTACCCACTCACGCCAGGGGTCGTATGGAGCGGAAATTAATTTTCCGGTTAACTTTCCAGATTTTTCCGATGCTAAAAAAACAGCTAGACTTGCGGCAATTTCTGGTGAGATAGCACCAACACCAGTCTCACGGGCTTGTTTGATTTTATCGAAAAGACCTCCTGCACGAATTCCTGCTGCCAATACTTCGTCCTGAAGTCGGGTGTCGACCAAACCTGGGGCAATAACGTTGACTTGAATGTTGAATGGTTTAAGTTCCTCTGCAAGTGTATCTGCTAAACGAGCAACCCCTGCCTTAGTGGCTGCATAGGAAGAAAAATTCGGCAAGGGGGCCGTGGCACCGCCGCCACCTAACAGAATAATCTTACCCTGCTTACGGTCAATAAAGTGCGCCAGAAGCGCACGACACAGATAAAGTGGACCGAAGAGATTGACTTCTGCGGCCTGAATCCATTCAGCTATGTTAATATTAACAGTCGGACCAATAGGCCCATATATACCTGCAGCATTGATCAGAATATCCACATGGCCAGCCTTGTCTATAGCTGTAGTAATCAGGCGTTGCACTTGATCCAACTTCGAAACATCAGTTGTCACTGGCAGGGATGAGCCGCCCACCTCTTTGCAAGCCTTTGCTACTTCTGCTAGTTCGCGTTCTGAACGTGCCGCCAAGATTAAATTAGCTCCTTCGTGGGCAAAGGTCAGAGCTATAGCACGGCCGATACCACGCCCAGCTCCAGTAATTATAGCAACACGATTCTTCAACAGAGTTTCCATAGTATGCACTCCTTTTTATAAATGACAAGTAGAATAATATCTACACAATTCCCTATCCCAAGTAGACCTTTTTTCTATTACTTGCTACGTACTACAGACTACTTACTCCATACTAAATCATCTCCCAATTCCGAAGTAACGGAACCCAGCTTCGGACATGCGCTGCGGATCGAGGATATTACGTGTATCGAGGAATACATCGTCTTGCATGTTTTTTCGTAATCTATGCAAATCCAAAGAGTTGATGTCTGCCCATTCAGTTAACAGGACTAAAGCACTGCTGTCAATGGCCACCTGGTAAGGGTCTGGGCACATTTCCATGAGGGGCCCATTGCTAACTTCAGACAGGTTGGCAAGTGGATCAAATGCTTTGATTCTGGCACCCTGCCGAATGAGGTCTTTTATAATATCTAAGGAAATAGCCCTGCGTAAAGTACTTGTTGCTGCTTTATAGGTCAATCCCAAAATTCCGATTTGATGTCCTTCCAAAGTTCCCAATAAAGCAACAAGTTTTTTAATAACCACTTTAGCACGATTAGCATTGATTTGCCATATAGCATCCACCAGAGGTGTAGATATATGACAAACAGAACCGAGTTTTTGAAGGGTACGAATTTCACGGCCTAAAGTGCCTCCCGCAAAGCCCAATCCAGGGCTTAGAAAGGCATATTTACCAATCCGGCGATCAAGTTTCATAATCTCTGCAACTTCTAATGCGTTTGCTCCGACTGCCTCACAGAGGCCTGCTATTTCATTGATAAAACTGATCGAAGTTGCCAAGAATGCATTCGATGCATGTTTGGCCATCTCTGCCGAAAGAATATCCGTTATAAAAATAGGGCGGTTGAGGGGTTCGTACAAAGCAGATACACGCTTAGCAATGTTTGGGTCATTACAGCCAATTACAATGCGGTCAGGCTGACGAAAGGTTTCTACTGCTGTTCCCAAGCGGAGGAATTCGGGGATATAGGCTACAGCACCCCCATAAAAAGTTGTCAATTCACGTACAACTTTAGAAAGATTTTCACTCGTTCCCACTGGAACCTGAGACGTGATGCACAATATGAAGTTTTTGCGGATATGTTGTCCAATGTTTTTAGCAATGGAATAGATTGAAGACAGATCAGAGTCATCATTTGTATTTACAGGAGTGTCTGTGCAAATAAAAACGAACTCTGCTTCCTTGAGCCCTTCCGAATAATCGGCAGTGTATCTGAGCCTACTAGCCTCGATATTGCTTTGAATAACCTCAGGCAATACCGGTTCATAAACTGGGGGATGTCCGCCATTCAACATCATTGCTGTTTCTTCATCACAAACGCCTCGCACTTTATTTCCAAGGTCAGCCAAGCACGCTGATACAACAGCACCTTGATGCCAGATTCCTATTACACAAATGTTTGCCATAATTTCTCCTTATGCTGGCAGCTATATACGCTCGATTCAATGCATGAATACAGGCCGAAAAAATTCTACTGTCCTTTTAAGACCATCTTCCAACTTTACCTGTGGTTCCCAACCCAGAACGTGTTTTGCTTTGCGCGCATCGAGACAACTTCTCCTTACTTCCCCAAGCTTCGGCGGCCCGTGAATCTCCTTTACATTCGAGTTGATAATTCTCTTAAGACGATGAAAAATCGTGTTTACCGACGTTCCAACTCCCCATCCCAAATTAAATATATCGTTATTTCCATTGGTTAGAGCAACCAGATTAGCTTGGGCTACATCCTCCACGAAAACATAATCTCGTTCCTGCTCGCCGTCACCATTTATGATCGAAGGAATACCACGCAGCATCTGCCTAGTAAAAATGGAAATGACACCTGCTTCTCCAAATGGGTCTTGGCGAGGGCCGTAGACATTGGGGTACCGAAAGACAGTGTATACCAAACCATAGTTAACTGCAAAAACGGGCAAATAAAGCTCAAAACTGGCCTTGCTTGCTCCATAAGGATCGCGTGGGGCTATAGGGTGTTTCTCGTCCGCAGGAGAGTATTGTAATTCTCCATAGACACAGCCCCCAGTTGAAGAATAGACAAATTTCCGTACACCGCATTTCCGGCTACACTCTAAAAGATTGATTCCACCCCTGATATTCACGTCTGCATAGACTAATGGATCTTCCATTGACGCCCGCACATTGCCTCTAGCAGCCTGATGATTGACTACATCGAATCTCTCCATCATAAACAGATCCAGAAGAGCAGGATCCCGCACATCTGTCTTTAAAAAGTGCGCTCGAGAATTCACATTGTGGCTATGACCAGTTGATAGATCGTCAACCACGACAACTTGGTGACCTTTCTTAATATATGCATCCACAATATGAGATCCAATAAAGCCAGCTCCGCCTGTCACTAATATCTTCACTTCTAATCCCCCCTATTCGTCATGAGACCTATTTTAATGTACCCCTCTCATCTTAAATAATCTGACTTTTATCTCATTTTTATACACAACATTGATCCTGAAGGCAAAGGCTGATATTTTTGAGGATGTTCTCGTATGCCCGGCTCAGTTTAAAGGGGGCAAGTCCCTCGGGTGGAACATTTACCCCGCCCTCGACCAAAGGGATGCGCTGCCTCTTTTGGAAATCCAGCCATTGCTTCCTCGCCCACAGGACAGGATTTATACAAGGTTAAATAAGGAAAATTTCTATCTGTGTATAGACCGTAACCAGTTCTTCGGTATTAAAGTAGACTCGGGCCAAAGCGCCCCACAGACCTTATTCGAGACCAACACGCATCCTACAAAAACCCCTATTCCCAAGGGAATGGAGATCCATATACTGCTTCTCGTCGCAATCATCGCCAAGCCTGCTGGCAGAGCAGAAATAGCGGTACTAAAAAGAGCAGTACCAAAAACTCCATTGATAGGTTTCAAAGGAGTATACTTGGCGGCGAAGAAAAACAGTGCCGCCATTATCACAAGATGGGTACCTATAGTAGCCCATGCGGCACCGTACAGACCATAGTGGGGAATCAAGATTACATTCATCACGACGTTTACAACTGCTCCCGCAGACATGCCCCAGAACAGTTGCTTTTGCTTTTGAAATATAATCAACGCATGAAAGTAAGGCAGATACAAGTACATTATCATCGCCGCCAAGGCGATGATCCGCATCGCAAGAATACTAGGCCCGAAAGAAGCTCCAAAAAACGAGTTGACCAACTGATCGGCCGATACCAATACGAGCATTGTTAAGTAACCACCTATGATAATCATTCCCCCCGTCCAGGAATTCCAGCGCTTTTTAAATGTATCCTTCGTATCGGTCAACATAGAGGAGAAGGACGGGAGAATAGCTACACCTGCCCAAGTGATCGGCACAAGCACAACACCATATGTAGTCTTTACAGCAGCGTTATACCAACCCACCTCAATAATCTTTCCCATATAGCCTAAGATCACCGAATCAATATTCATGTAAATACTGTACATCACCCCTGCCAAACCCAAGGGTATTGCAAGACGAAGAAGTTTCTTCAGAACATTCCAGCGTAGCCGAAAACCAATCTGCCATCCCCGCATACGGAATATTGCCCACATTAAACCTAATGAAAGCAACCCAGATCCTACGTAAGCGAAGCTTACGCCCAGGCCGGATGGAACCACCAAGAGAACCGCTACTACTCCTAAGATCTGTAGGATGGCTTGAATTGCCCTACCGACCGTTTCATATTCCATCCTCTGCCTACCCCTGAAAATAGCGAAGAACAGATTGCACAATTCTATCGAGAATATATAGATAAGCAGCACAAAAATCATGGCCATGATGGTGGTATCGTTGCTCACCAAAAACATCCCCAGCACCCCGATCAGTGTGCCAAGAATCCCAACAATACCTTTTAGCGTCATGATGTCCGAGAAGAGTTCTTCATTCTCTCTCTTCACCGAGAATTCCCTAGTTGCCAAAACAAGTAAGCCCGAATCGAAGATATTGGCAAGTAGGGTGACATACGCAAACGCAAACGCAAACGCACCATACCCTTTGGGGCCAAGATACCGCACCATAATTACTACGGTCGTAACCTTCAGAATTCTCACCACACCATCGGAGAGACTTGCCCAAAGCGTGTTCTTGACTAGTGTTTGTCCCCAACTCTTGTTAGCCCGAAAAAACTTAGGAACAAAGATTAGAGATTTCATTTCAAGACGCCTCAGCCACACAAAGCCTAGCCCTAATGACGCAAACGAAGACCTGCCTGGCCATAAGAATAGCCGCCAATGATCCAAGACTTGGGCTTTAGGGCAACGAAAAAGTAGTTAGCGCGCCATGCATCATCAGTGTTACGAATGTTGCCATTGCCAACGCAGTCGAACATACAAGTCTTTAGCATAAAGGTATAACTTCAAGCCCCAATAAGACCATAAGGTTTGTATACGACGGTCTCTCAAGTATTCCTGCAGCTCCTCATGTTTTAAGAACTTGCATGCATCACGGAGTACCCGTCCTTGAGTGACCAGATGCACATTAGACAATGGTGGGTTGTTCATTATACTAGCTGATAGCGAGAGAAACTTTTCGTCCAATTGGCTTGAGCGCTGGCTTCCTCTACGCTCAATATCCCAAGCCGTTTCTCCTGGATGTAATAACCTTAAAAGAATATCTTTTTTCCACAATGCCACTGTAATACAAACACGGTATCTTTGGCCCCTTGGAATTTCACCAATCTCTTGGCTTTTATCCTTTACCATTGCAAAAGGATGACTGGCAATTAGTTTAAGGTAACCAGCTTTTTGGTTTTGGGCCAATCTGATCAGGTTGCCAAGCCGGGCTGTGTTAACTGGAGCAGAAAGAACCCGATCTTCAATCCAAAGGATTAGCCAATCCTGTTTAACTTGTTCTAACATTTTCAGCAAGTTGGAGGTATAATCTACATCCGGCCCTACCAAGACTGGACGAACCCGAGGGTCAGGAAAACATAAGCAGTTCGATCCCAAATAAACTGGATACGGACAATCCGGCCAATACTTAAAGAAACAGGAGAAGAACGGATACCACAGATCCTGGTAGGCGTCACAAGAAACTACCAAGATAGCCAGATCTGACTCTTTCGAACCAGCCTTTAAATCAGCACTCATACTTCTTGTGTCAGCCAATGTTCCAGCCCATCTTTAGGAAGTCTTGCCTTCTTTTCTTGGATGCTCCCAGAATCAGTGATCACTAAAGCCGAATCGCACATGAGCGCCAGAAAATTGAGGTATCCAAGCGGCTCTAGAATGATCAAATTTCCATTCTCCGCCTTGCCTCATCCATCCTCCATTCTTCTGCACGTACGAGAATGAACAATGAGCACGACTCGCACCTCCTAATGATGACCCTAACTTATTTGGAGGCCCTGCAGTTCTCGAGGACATTGACTGTGCCTCCGATATTGATATCGTATGTTTCTTTGGGATTTTGATAGCCTTCCCTGACCAGAGGCTGCGCAGCCAAATGGAAGACGAATTCGGGCTAATATTCTTTGAAGACTTTCTGGAGTTTGCTGTGATCGCGGATATCTTCTCTGATATCTATCATCGAGCGTGAGAGATGAGATAGAACGAAATTGTCCATTTGAGTGTAGGGACCTAGCGCATAGCCTATGACTTCGGCTCCTAACTCTTTCAACAAGAGAGACAGCTAGGACACTTTTAAGCATGTGTGCCCGGTAATCATAATACGCTTGTTTTTATAGCACTTTCTCAGGACAGTTTCGGCTTTGCTCATTTTATTGCAAGATTTTCCAGGGCGAATTGCCTTTATTCAACAAGTTTAAGTACAATCCAATTCCATCGAACATTAATTTTTTCTCTACTCATTCTTCAAGTACCATTCAATTTTTTTCTTATGTCCTCATCAAATGGCATCTTTGCCCTGAATCCGAATTCAATTTCCGCTTTTGGTGTATTCAGCATCCTCCTAGGTTGTCCGTCGGGCTTGCTTGAGTCCCAGATAATTTCGCCATTAAATTGGCAAGTCTTGCGATAAGTTGTATTAAATTTTTTATACTTATCTTAAATCCTGCGTCGATATTGACCGATTCGGGTTTATCATATTTTTCCGTTGCTCGTATTATTGCTTCCACAACATCCTCAACATAAATGAACTCCCTGGAGGCTTTTCCGCTACCCCACGCAATAATCGGCTGATCCGGTTTATCTGGTTTCTTCTGCTCTTGCATTCTTTGGAGGGCGGATTCTTTGCCACTCATGGCGTCGACGATTTTTTTGATAAGGGCCGGGATAACGAGCGAGGTGTTCGGGTTGAAGTTATCTCCGGAACCAAAGAGATTAACAGGCATTAGGAATATGGAATTGAATCCGTATTGCCGACGGTAAGCCTGGGATTGAACAAGGGGCATTTTTTTTGCCAGACCATAAGGAGCATTTGTTTCTTCGGGGTAACCATTCCAAAGATCATCTTCTTTAAAAGGAACCAGCGTGAATTTGGGATAACAGCAGATTGTTCCAAGGGCAACAAATTTCTCTATGCCTCTTAGATATGCTTCATGCATTATCTGAATTCCCATTATGGCATTGTCATAAAAGAATCTACCAGGGTTTCCCCTATTTGCACCTATCCCTCCAACTACTGCAGCAAGGTGAATGACAATTTCAGGCCGGTTACTGTAATTCTTTTATTACTTAAATACATCTTTACCTTCTTAGACTCGCCAGTCCAATCCATTTTTTTGAAGGATTCTTTTGCCCTTTCCAGGTGAAGGAAGTCCTACAAGTTCTAAATCAAAATCAACCATTATCTTAACCAGGTCTTTAAATGAAATCTTTGGAGACCAATTTAATATGCTCTTAGCTTTAGAGAAATCTGCCCTTAAATTTTCGACTTCTGTTGGACGAAAATATATAGGATCAATTTCAATATACTCTTCCCAATCTAAATCGAGGTAAGCAAATGCTTCTTCTAAAAATTCTTTTACCGAATGAGTCTCTCCTGTACCAATGACAAAATCATCCGGCTCATCTTGCTGTAGCATAAGCCACATTGCCTCAACAAATTCAGGAACATATCCCCAGTCTCTTTTTGCTCCTATGTTGCCAAGATATATTTTCTTCTCTTTCTTAGCAATTATATTTGCTAATCCTCTTGTGATCTTTCGAGTAACAAATGTCTCGCCCCTCCGTGGTGATTCATGGTTAAACAATATACCATTGCATCCAAAGAGGTCGTATGCTTCACGATAATTTTTCACAATCCAGAACGCATACTGTTTTGCTACTCCATAAGGAGAACGTGGATAAAAGGGCGTGTTTTCTGTCTGGGGAACTTCCTGCACTTTACCATAAAGTTCACTGGTTGAAGCTTGATAAAATTTTGTTTTAATTCCCATTTCCTTAATAGCATCCAAAAATCTTAAAACCCCAATGCCATCCACTTCCGCAGTATATTCCGGCACTTCAAATGAAACTTTTACATGACTCTGTGCCGCAAGATTATATATTTCATCAGGTTGAACCTTTTCTAGAATACGGTTCAGATTACTAGAGTCGGTCATGTCGCCATAATGAAGGAACATTTTAATATTTTTGTTATGAGGATCTTTATACAGATGGTCTATTCTTTTCGTATTGAAAGTAGAAGCCCTACGAATAATACCGTGTACTTCATAGCCTTTTTCAAGCAGAAGTTCAGCAAGATAAGAGCCATCTTGACCGGTGATACCTGTTATTAATGCTTTTTTCATATTGATAATTATTATTCTATTAAGTTCCTTTTGATGCGGATCTGTGCGGAGAAAGCATAAGGCTCAGGATTTCAGCAATTAGGACATCCATTCAATAATATATTTTGAGAACTCCTTAAAATCATTCAGGCTCTGGAGGTTATCAAAGAGTTTTGCTGCCTTTAGGGCGTTCCGGGCCGAATCCTCATCAAAAATATCCCACGGCAGTGTATAGGAAGACTCTTCTCCATAATTGGTCATAAAGTGCTCCTCAACACCGAGGACCAGAAAGTCTGGCAAAATTTTCTTAAGTTTATCCTTAATATCAGAGGGAATTTCAGCATCACGAATCAATTTAGCCATGTGTTTTACCGGCTCATGAGTCCTGGGTGAAATTCCAAAAAGCATCAAAACCGCTTTTCCAGCATTTTTATTTTGCTTTTTTAGCATAAATTCTTTCTTATAATGGGATTTAGGCAGGCTACCGCCGGTGGGCTTTTTGGGTAGATAAATTTTCATTTGCCTATTCAGGCCTGCTCGAGTACGGCTGCGCACCCAGTTAGCTGCACAAACATAAACTCACTACCTGTCCTTCTATATTCTACGCTGTTCTATCTTGCGCTGTTCTGTTCTATTCTGTTATATTCTGCGCTGTACCAGTATGTTCGCCTGATTCATCTATATTTCATTTAAATTTCATTTAAAATGAATTCATTTATTTTCTTTTCCAGCCTTTCGGTTGTCTGCTCAATTTGCGTATCTTTTTGTATGGCCTGCCGGAAGCGGCGGCTCATCTGGCTGATGCTGGATTGTTTTAAGGGCCGAAAAAGTGGCATTATTTCCCGGTTGCTTAAGCTCGTGTATTTTTTTATAAGATAGATAGCCGCATTGCGCGAAAGAACCGGTGATTGGGGAAAGGCTTTTTTTGCAAGGTTCGTTATTTTCTTTGCCGCTTCTGTTTCATCTTTTGAGGGGAGCTTTTCATTCAAACGCGACTTTTCCTTTGTTTTCTTTCTGAACTCTTCATCCCCGAGAATTGCGGCTCCTTTCAGGCTGGCAAAGGGTGAGGGGATTTGTTTCTCAAGGCTCTGTGTGATGAGCCTCCTGTAGGCCAGGGAATCGCTGCTTGTATTTTTGTTTAGTCTTCCAAGGAGTATGTCATAGGCAATCCAGTCTTCCCTTTTTTCTCTATCCAGGTATCCGGGGAGGCTGCTCCACCTGTAAAGGAAAACAGATTTTGTTTCTTCTTTTCTCCGTGGGAGAAGGTGAATGTAGAGGCTGAGTTCGGCCAGATGGGCTTCTTTGTTTAGAACAAGAGAACGGAAGCGCTGTTTGAATACTTTTTCCTGGCGCATGTGGCGGCGGTTAAAGAAATTTGCGTATCCGCTGTTTATGTGGTGCATGGATTGGGAGAGATTTGATTTTGAAGTCTCCATGAGAAAAGCATACTGGTTTTTAAGGAGGACATAGGCATAGAAGATGAGTTTGTGCTTTATTTTCTGCTGGCGTAGGAGGTCAATAAAGAAGAGCCTGTCCTCATCATCTATGAATAGTTTCTGGCCGTTTATTCCCACAGAAGAGATGTAGTAGAGGAGGGAAATTCCTTCTATTCTTTGCGGATGGCCCATCATTCTTCAGGCAATTGGTTAATAGTTCCCGGGAAGTTCTCAGGCAGTTCCCAATCTTTTATGAAACGATAGATACTTTATTTATTTTGGAAGGATTTGTCAAGGCCTGTTTTAGTTTTTCAACAAAGACTGCCTTATTTCTTATCAGAGAACAAGACTACACCCTTTGCTATCATCGGGGCGATTACGCTCCTCAGTGTTTCGTATTCATTCTCTGAATATACATGCGGCTCAAGCAGGGAAATACTTAGAGTTTTCTTCACCGTGGCAAAGACACCTTTCCTCTCTTTACCCTTGTAAACAACGAGGAGGTCAATATCGCTGCCTACTGTGTAGTTCCCATGGGCATAAGAGCCAAACAATACTACAAGGGAAAGGGAAATTTCTTTTGCCAGATCTTCTATCTTTTTCTTTAGTTTCTGGATTAGCTCTTTTCTATCAAATTTTGGATAGAAGATCCGTACAGAACTTGACGATTCTTTCCGCATATCTTATAAGTCTCCTCGCCTCTTCTTTTGTGTATCTACTCCTTGGAGAACCGGACGGATGGGCATTAGGATATCTTGATAATTCCTCAGATTCGGAAGTTTTAGCATCAAACCACAAGTTCAAAGAATATATCTAATTTTATCAAACATATTTTCTTCTAACAAGTGTCTATTTGAAGAAGCAGGGAAATGGACAGACCCATTCAGTCCCCTTAGGAAACGTCAGAAGACAGGCGGATGCTGGCTATTTTTCCTCGAACATATGAACTTGTTTTAGGATCAGGTATCTGCCTTGCCCACCTTTCTGCTTTTTTGCAATTAAGGTTTCAAAATGCTCAGAAAACATCCTTTTTTGCAATCAAAGTTTCAAAATATGGCTACCTCCATATTTTTGTGCTTTTGTATTTCGCCCCTTCTTCACTCAGTAATTGCAATATTTCCTCCTCCATATCTGAAGGCACCAAAAGGACACCGTCTCCCAATTTATACTCTTTCCTCTCAATTAAGCCCTTTTTCTGGCTATAATATGATTTATCATTAACCTTTTGAGAAAATCTGTAGCCAAATAGACCTCTATAAATAGCTGACTTATTTTTTGAAGTAAGACCTTTTGTAGAATAAATTATTAAAGACTTAGGTTGTAAATTTTTTCCCGGCTTTCTAATTAGCTCAATGTCCGGTCTTCCCCAAATAATTGTTCCCTCTTTTGATATATTCCAAAGGAAATCTGTATCAATATCATCAGGATCGTTCAGGTTTTTCATAACAAATGAAAATGAATGAGCCAGATCATACTTCTGTGCAATTTTTGAAGAAATTCCTAAACAAATATCCATTTCTTTTCCTACTTCAGGATTATGCTCTGCATCAAAAAGCATAAGTACATCTATATCACTCTTTTTAGAAATCTCACCTTTGGGAATAGATCCAAATAATACAACATATTTTAAATTTGGGATTTTATCAGCTTCGTTTATAAAATCAATTATCGCACCTTTTAAGTCCTCAGGAATATTCATTGGGTTTAATTAAGGGGCTAAGTTTCTGATTTAATGTAATCATTTTCTTTTAAATAAGAGCTGATCTTGAGGAGCACACATTCCGCCTCCTTTTTTAATTCTATGAAATCTTCATGCGTGAATATGTACGATGGATTATAATCAGCTTCTTCTCTGTACTTCATGAGCTTTGAGAATATGTGAGCGTCCTTTGCTTCAAAGACTCCCCGCTTAACGAAATGCAAACCAAAGAGCCGAAGTGCACCCTCGTGGCTTTTAGGTTCAAATCCTTTTGTCAGGAGCAGTGCTCTAATTGTGTAGAGGAAAGCGTAATATAGTTTTGCTACCGCGTCCTTAACAAAGTTGTTCTCGAAGAGAAGATCAGAAGCTTTCATGGCTTCATGAGCCCGGCTTATCTCCTCACGAATATTTTCTTTTTTGTTTTCCTCTCTCATAAAGTGACACCATCTCGTTCAATATCAAGAACAATTCTTCGTTCTCTTTTCTTAAGATGATAAAATTCCTCTTGTGAAATAATAAAAGTAGATATTGGCAAAAGGTATCTAAGCTCAATTTCAGCGACTTTGTCGAGAATCTGGTTTTTTATTTCTCTGGTCAACCCACGAACAATAATGGCCACATCTATGTCGGATTCATCATCGTAGTCTCCTCGGGCTCTTGACCCGAAGAGTATCATTTTAAACATTCGATTACCCAGGAGATTTTGCATACTTTCTTTTAGTTCATGTAGCGGCGCTTTCGCTGCTTTCCTGTCGTGTTCAGACATTGTGGCCGGTCCCTTGCTCATGCTTTATGTTCTTTATGAATTTCTTATTTCGGTGAAATAATAGCATAAACTGATAGCTCTGGTCTATTGCATTTATTGCGTTACTCAATTTTTGGGTCAATTTAATTTTGTTTCCTCCCTGAAAGGATTATATCATATGAAATCATGGGACGCGTTACCGATTTCAGAAAATCGGTACATGTCCCTGATTTCAAGTCCATCATCATCCTCTTCCTGGCTTCCTATATCAATTAATAAAACTTCATCTGAAAGATTGATCCCAAGTGATTTTAATCACTTTCTAGATACTTAAATAACTCTTTGACTGTACCTGACTTTACTTTGCCTTTTTTATAATTTTTTTCTGCGTTTTTTGCTCTTTCTGCTATTCGTTCCCTCTTGGCTTCTATTAGCTGTTTTTTTGCTAGCTCAATTCCCCAATCAGCTTTGGCCATTATTTTTACCAATTCTTCAAACTTCACTTTCGGTTGCCAGCCAAGTTCTCTTTTTGCTTTTGAATAATCTCACCATATGTAACGCATCCGGGAAGAGACGGTACTATTACAGTAAAAGCTCCTTCTGGTTCTGGTCTTAGAATTATTTTATATGATGGTTTTTTCATCGAGTTTTTCCTTGTTATTAAGAGTTTCTATTTTTGATACATTTTTATGAATTAAAGTAGCTGCTATTTGTCCAGGACTTACATTAATCCCTTCCTTTTCTTTAAAATATTTAGCTATCTTTACAAGATTTTCCCAATCTTTATTAAAGAGAGGTATTTTTTTCGCTTTTTTGTAGTTCCTTCCAATGCAGGACGTCCTCCTCTAGAACGTAATCGATTTATAAGAAACTGACGCAGAAAAAATAAAGTAATTGGTCCCTGCCTTATATCTATTTTTACTCCTACCCTCTCTGCGCCCATGGATTTCATAACATCAATGGTTTCAATTTGTCTTTGTTTTGGCGAAGTATTTTTAATTAGTTTTGCCATCTTACTCACCTATATATTTAAGTTTTATTTTGAATCATATTCTCGAATTCTGAAGAATTCACCATCAAACTCAAAAACTACTTCTCCTTGATTTGTTTCTCGACCAAATCTATGCAAAAATTCCCTTTAATATTTTTGTTATGAGGATCTCTATACAGATGGTCTATTCTTTTAGTATTGAAAGTAGAAGCCCTACGAATAATACCATGTACTTCATAATTTTTATGGAGCAGAAGTTCAGCAAGATAAGAGCCATCCTGGCCGGTGATACCTGTGATGAGGGCTTTTTTTGGCATTGAATCTAAATTTCTTTTTTAGATGCGGATTCACACGGATACAATATCTGTTTTAGGCAGAGCCCAAAATTTCAATAAAAACAAAATATTAAAAAGCAAAAGCACATTTGACGCGGATAAAAACAGTAAATAAGGAATTTCTTTCTTCCCGGAAGCAAGGACTATTTTTGAAGCAAGCTTTAGGGGAATTCGAGACGATACCTTCCTTTTCTTTAAGAGCTGTTATCAGGTTTTCTTTCTTCATCTTTGAATCTTTAATTTACTTTAAAATAACATTATGAACTATCAGCTATGAGCTATTAGCTTCTCCACTTCAAAACTTACCTCTGTTGCCTGGACTAACTGCTAGTTCATAATAGATGGCATATAAGCGCCAGGATAGTTTTAAATTAATCATTACCTAATCATTACCTAATCATTACCTAATCATCGGAATATACTTTGTAGATCTTCCTTTCCCTTTAACCTCTAATAACCTCTTCTTTTCTAGATTTCTAAGTTCTAAACTCGCCGTTTTATTTGAAACTTTGTTAATATCTGTATAAATTTTGTTGGTTATAAATCCTTTTTCAAATGCATGCCTCAAAGCTTTTTTTTCTCTCTCTTTTAATTCTACCCCAAGTTTTTCAATTTCAGAGAGAATAACTGCTTTACCCCCTGAGTGAAAAGTAAGTTTCGTCTCTACTCCGCTTATTTCATATTTGGGTTCTGGTATACCATATTCTTCACAGGTTTCCCTCATCATATAAATTCCAGTCCCATACTTTTCAATAAAACCTACATCATACATTAACTGACACAATATTGGATTTATAGGAACATGCCTCGGTTTTTCCGGCGTAACTCCTTTAGGAAAACTACCGGGACTTACTATCTCAATTTTATCATTGAAAATTAATATCCTTGTATCTGCATCTCTTCGCTGGTTACTCTTACAGTAGATTTTCCAACTCTTTTGTAGGATTTATCAAAAGCAAACACCGGTTTGGATTTACTCTCCTTAATTCTTATTAAGATGACTTCTTTCTTTTCTATCTTTTCGACGGATATCCCTGGGAATATTTTTGGGTCAGTATTTAGATTGATTTTGTTTACCAAATCTTCAATTGTTTTTTGCCCAATCTGAATTCCCAGGACTTTGTACTTACTGCTTATTCCTATAATAATAATCCCACCTTTTGTATTGCTAAAAGCGGAAATAGTCTTAATTATTTCCTTCCATTCTCCAGCGGACTCTTTGAATTCGATGGTTTCTGATTCACCTTGTGAAATTATCTCTTTCAAATTCATTGCTATTCTTCTCTAATTAATGTCTCTACCTCTTTGCCATCCATGAGACCCAGATCCTACACCTAAATTATAATGTGGTTCAGATTACTAGAGTCGGTCATGTCTCCGTAATGAAGGAACATTTTAATATTTTTGTTATGAGGATCTTTATACAGATGGTCTATTCTTTTCGTATTGAAAGTAGAAGCCCTACGAATAATACCATGTACTTCATAATTTTTATGGAGCAGAAGTTCAGCAAGATAGGAGCCATCCTGGCCGGTAATACCTGTGATGAGGACTTTTTTTGGCATCAAACAACAAGTTCAAAGCGGGCAGTAAATTTCTCCTTTGCTCTCAGGCTTTCCTTAATATCATCCATTAAGTCAAGTTCTCTGGTATTTTCCATGCTTCAATCTCGTTTTTTATATTTTCTGAGAAAAATTTCCATTTCTTTGAGGAATTTTTCAACGTCACCTAAATCATTTTGTAAAATATCATAGAACTCCCTGTCTTTGATTTCTTTGTAGAAATAAACCATCCTGTTTCTATAGCCAGCTATTTTTATAAGCATTTCAGAATATTCTTTCGTGACTATTCCTTTATCGCCCAATTCTTTAGCTGCTTCCTTATTTTCAAGGCTTTTAAAGCCAAAGCTTTTTGATAATATGTGTCTTCCAACATCAAATACGGCTTCAATACATCTTCTTAGGAAACTTTCAGCAGCAGCTGGATTTCTTTCATCACTGAGAAACTCATCTTTTGATAGTCTTCGGAGTTTTCTTAATTTTTCAAGGAATTCGCCAATCAGATTGAGATTATCTTGAATTTTATTTAAGTTCAATCTCGAAATAATCATTCTTCAATGCCTCTAAGAAATCTTCTTCAAACATTTTTCTTTTAAAGTAAAGGTCGGATGCAAATTTCATAACATGCTCTTCATATTCATCTGCAAATTTTTCACTTGAGGTGTATATGCGGTGTCCTTTTATGATTTCAAATTTTAAAAGAAAGTTCACTTCATGGAGAAGGACAATATCAGTCTTAAATGGTTCAAATATAGTTGATAAATCATAATAAAGCTTTCCGTAGAATTTATACATATCAACTGGCGGAGTTTTCAACAGGATACCAATATCCAAATCTGAGGTTTCCTCGATGGTTGCTTTTTTTTCGTTTAGATATTTCAGTCCGGCTTCTTTCTGGGAACCAAAGAGATAAGCCAATAGTATTTCGTTTTTTTTAAATACTCTGACTAATCTGCTTATTTTGTTTGCCATTACCAATCACCCTGCATTTTTTCTATCCGTTTTGTTTGAAGTCATTGTCAATAACCATTCCCCATGCTTTGGCTTTTGCAACTCTCAGCTTTATCTTCCTGTATTACATTCTACTAAGATTGTAAGCAGTGTCAAGAAAGGAATAAAAACATTAAGGAGTAAACAGTAAGGGGCAATAAGGAAAAATGTTTAACCTGTCATCAATCTAATCCATTCTTTAAAAAACACATCTGTAATCTCATAGGTGTCATTGCTCTTTGCCAGAATGCCTTTTTTTATTAACAGAGAAACAGAAGTCTGCAATGTGGAATAAGGTTTGATGCCACTTGCAGATGCAAAATCCTGAGAAAATATTCTCTTATCCCCGATATTTACAATAGCACTAAGGACATCTCTTTGATTGATGGTTAAATCGTCCCATAAAGTTATATAATAAGGTGATTGTTCATTAACGATTTTCTTCAGACAAGTCTTAACATCTGTTATATTAATTTTTTTTCTATCTCTGTGCCCATCCCATAGTTCATGACATAAAAACTGAGCATTATAGGGATAATTTTCTACTTTATCAAGTATCTTATCCAATGTGCCTTTGTCTAGGGAGAAACCCGTGGTTTTGAATTTGTGTGCTAAAAATTCTTCAAACTCTGCCCTGGGAATCTTATCAAGATTCATCACTTTACCAATTTTATAAAAAGCGCGGTCTTTATTAAAAACCATATCTTCTATCATATGTGTTTTTGAGCCAGCGAATAGATAAGCCACATTTCTTTGATGCTGGATGCATGAACGCAGAGACTTCTCAAGAGATTCACCATCAAAATCTCGAATCTCCTGAAATTCATCAAAAACAATCACAAAATTTTTTTTCTTCCTTAAAGCGATTTTCTGGGGCAGTTCAAACAATTCGTCAAAAGAATTTAAAACGTCACCTCTCTCACTGATATAATCAATACCAATAGACGGGCTGCCATCAGCGCCAATAGTGATTTTGGGCCTTAATCGGGGAAGTGTCTCTTTAATTAAACTTATCGCCCTCTCAACCTTTGTCTCCACTTTCAGTGCTATCTCTCTTGCATACAGCTCAAGAAGCTTATGCAAAGAGGTCGCCTTGTAAAGATCAATATAAATCGTATACAAACCCTCTTTTTTTAATTTCTCGAGAGTATTAACGATAAGTGAAGTTTTTCCATAACGGCGGGGAGATATCAGAAAAATTTTTTCTCCGTCTTTTAAATCTTGTAGAAGGCTTGTAATCTCATCCTTTCTGTCAGCAAAATCCTTACCTGTGACAACCTCGCCAAAAATAAACGGATTACGCATGAGAGAACCTCATAAATTATGTATATCTACATAACGTATATTTACATAATTCTTATGCCCTGTCAAATAAAATTAAAAGCAAAAGCACATTTGATGTGGATTTGCGCAGATAAAAGCACATTAGACGCAGATCTGCGCGGAGAAATCATAAGGCTCAGGATTCCAGCAATCAGGACATCCATTCAATAATATATTTTGAGAACTCCTTAAAATCATTCAGGCTCTGGAGGTTATCAAAGAGTTTTGCTGCATCAAACTCATTTGCTAAATAATCATGAATTATCCTGTTTCTGAAGGCGGGCATTCCTTTTATCTTCTCAGCAAGCTTTTATAGATTTGATATCCTCTATCTGTCTTTCAATATTATCAAGATATTCGATTATCCGATCTTTCCTGACAAGATTTTTCTTCTTCATTTAGACGCCCGCCTTTATTCTTTGAAGAAGCATTCGGTTATACTCATCAAGATAAGGTTTTAATTCAAAAAATCGATTCATTACCATGGTCTCAAAATCAACTTTTTGCTGTCAATCTCTATCACATTTGCTACTTCAGGAAGATTTCGGAAAAATCTATACAACAAACACTCCCATCAAAAATCCTGAATCCTAAAATAGTATCATTCACAGGAACCTCAACATCTATAGGAGCGAGCTCTGAATCCCCTGAAGATGAAACTGCTTGGACAGTTTTTATAGTTTCCCATCCTTTGCCTCTATCAACCTGAAGTTGTACTTCGCTTCTGCAATTGAACTTTCTTCCTGTATCAAATCTGGCTAGCACTGAGGAAACATATTGGGCTCTAAACCGATAGGTATGTGCTTCCTTGAAACAACAGCATCCCTTTTCCTCGTTGTCATTGTTTTTGCAGGACAGGTGATTAACTGCATGATATTCAGATGGGGGAGCCGATGTATAAGAAAACATAATATTCTTCCAGCAGCCACTTCCCCGATTATACGAAGTTTTTTCGGCATCTCCCAGATAGATCCATTCTCCAATCGCTCCATTCGTTCCGCTTGTTCCGTGATCAGAGCCTACGTCTACAGATCCAGGTTTTACATTTATAGCTGTCCCAACATGTTTGCCATCGACATAAATATCGAAGCTATTCTTGGAGGGACGAGCATCAAATTTGAAATGGTACCATCGCGCAACTTCCATATCCATAATCTTAGTATTGGGCGGCCGAATGTAGTGTAGAGCTGTTCCCCAATCTATGTGCACATGAAGAAAGGAGTCGCTGTAAAGGATAAACCAGTGATTATTTTTTTCATTCAACTTAAAATCAAAGGAAACATTGTAATCGTTCGTAAAATCATAGGGGCGCTTTCGAGTTGCGTAGCCAGTGCCAGATTTCATTGCTTCTATACATATCTGATCATCGCTAATATCTACTCCATTCCCTCCTGAAGAAACGGGCTCCCAATCGAAAGAAGGGAGAATTACCGCTTCGCCCGGAGTTATTAGATTGTACTTTATCTCAACATTTGTAATTTTACCTCCACCTACGAGAACATGGTATGTTCCAGGAGGAAGAACGAGCTTATCCAGGGGTGCCGGAGATTCATTCCAGTCTCTATTTTTGTACAGAGTATAGGAATGGGAAGCCTCAGCATATTGGGCTCTTCCGTATTCATATCCCCGGAAAAGGCAGATACGGTATCCGATATGACTCGGGGGTTCAGGTCCTGCACAGGGTAACCATGAAGAATCTATTTGCGCTGAGAAGTCGCTGGCTATGAAGCCCTGCGGAACAACTATCTCGCCCCTATGATGGTCACAATCAGAATCAAGATAGGCTGAGACTGTAACTTGCTTTGCAGAAGCAGCAACTGGGGAAATTACCGCTTTGCCCGGAGTTATTAGATTGTACTTTATCTCAACATTTGTAATTTTACCTCCACCTACGAGAACATGGTATGTTCCAGGAGGAAGAACGAGCTTATCCAGGTGTGCCGGAGATTCATTCCAGTCTCTATTTTTGTATAGAGTATAGGAATGGGAAGCCTCAGCATATTGGGCTCTTCCGTATTCATATCCCCGGAAAAGGCAGATACGGTATCCGATATGACTCGGGGGTTCAGGTCCTGCACAAGGTAACCATGAAGAATCTATTTGCGCTGAGAAGTCGGTGGCTATGAAGCCCTGCGGAACAACTATCTCGCCCCTATGATGGTCACAATCAGAATCAAGATAGGCTGAGACTGTAACTTGCTTTGCAGAAGCAGCAACTGGGATAATAAATAATAGGCAACTTAAAAAAATAAAGATTTTTGTTTGAAATAATGGATGTTTTTTCATAAGGAACCTCCTTTTTAAAAATAATTTATTGAGTTCTTTATAAAATCCCCCCATAAAAATAAGACTCTAGATTTGAGCATCCAAACAACAGTATCCATTCAACAATATCCCAACGTTCTTTTCAAGTCATTTATAAATCTTCAATGATGATTTGATTCGCTTTCTATTTTTTTTAATAATAGTATTATATTATAAAATAAAATGGAGGTTATACTTGAAATATAAAACAAAGATTATCTGTTCAGGTTTAACTGGCTTTATATCGGCCATCTTTTTTTGGGGCATTTATTTTCATTTACGTTTAGTTCCATTTACTGATATATATCTGGGCAGTGATAGAAGACAATATTGCTTGATAATTTGCATTTTTTCTTTATTGGGAATTTTTATTTTTCTTGCAGGAAAAGAGAAAATTAAACGCTTGGGCTTGAAAATTATCTTCTACATTTTCTCAACTTTTTTTGTTATAGGTCTTCCTATCATTTTTTTTATCAGTAATGGGAGTTCATTCAGGGGATGGGAATGGTCTTTAGAAACATTTTTAATAGGATCGATTCCGGTATTGTTTGTTATCTTTGGATTTTTGATTTTATATGGTTCACGCTTCTTCAGCATAATTCTATTAATTTCTTTTTCTCTTGTTTCATTGTATCATCTCTTCCTTTTTTTTAAACTCATTAGTCGTTTTGGTAAAGCTTTCAGTTCGGTTAGATTTATCGATATTTTGATTACTGTTACCCTAATTGTCATCCCGTTAATTTTTGCTCTTTTTAACCTGACAAATATCAGGTCAAAAACAACATGAAGTCTCTGATTCTTTTTTATATAATTCAAAGAATGACAGTTCCTTCTCTAGATACTCTATATGAGGGATGAGCTTTGATCTATCTGCTTGATGCAAGTCTTCTCTCCTTATAATATCTCTCATACCAATCCCTCACATATTCAGCTTCATCACTTACAATACAAAAGAAATCCATAAGGATTCCTCTATTTTTGATTATTATAGGCTTTCCTTTTCTTATAATCTCATCTGCAAGGATAGCTCTTGCTCTATTGAGGACTACAAGATCAACTTCTTTCTTTAAAAGCCTTTCCATATCAAGGCCAATCCTGCTCTCTCCTTTATATGTTTTTTTAAAAGCTTCCCATTCTATATCTTTTTCGGGCCAGAAGTATACGGCAATGTCTATATCGCCTTCCCTGCGAATTTTACCTCTTGCTGCTGAGCCAAAAAGAAAGGCAAAGGCTACATCATTTCTTTCCTCAAAATAATCCTTAAGAATTTCTAGCATTTTTATTTTGCTTTTCAGCATAAATTCTTTCTTATTATGGGATTTAGGCAGGCTGAAATGTTCTAAATGTCAAGAGCAAATTTGAATCTTTTTTTAGGTGCATTTCCTTTAATATGCCATGGCCCATTTTAAGGCTCTTTTAAAGCCCTGATTTCTCTTTTTCTGGTTTTTCCATCTTCAATATTCCAGCAGACCTGAATGAGTTGGGAAAGTGTAATGAGCCTCTCCCCCATCATTTGGACAGGCTCATAGTTTGCTTGATTTTAAGATCTCCATGAGAAAAGCATACTGGCTTTGAAGGAGGACATAGGACTTCTGCTGATTCTATTAGGCGCTCAAGTACTGTTAAGTGAAATTTTTCGCCTTCAGGGCTTATTGAGTATTGTGTCCCCTTTTTCTCAGCTATATATCAAGTTCTTTGCTGTATCTACCACAAACCTGGCATCTTCTATTGCTTCACTTGCGTCTTCATCTGTATACTCTTCAGTGGGTATGAAATCAATGTCGCCATAAAAGGCCAGTTCCCTTTCTTTCCTGAGTTTTTTTGAGATAGCAGCAAGCCTCTCCAGATGTCTGGATATATGCAGGGGATATTTATCTTTATGCTCAAGCAGCAGGCCGCCAACATCATGAAACTTCGGTGGTTCCACCCCTACAAAGCGCAGCATACCTTTAAGAGATAGTTCCACTATCTCCTGTGCTTCTCTTATTACATCAGAAAATGCATTTTTTTTAAAAAGCAAGTCAAGAACATCAAGCCGATCCACTGCCTTTCTCATATAACTGTGGGCAAGAGTCTTGTTAGTCATAATTCGATGACCTCACCAGGTTTATAGTCTGGTTTTAGAACCCAGTACCAGGCATTTCCCCTCCATACCCTCTTTGAGCCCAGTTCTCTTAATCTGTTTCGAAGCCTTACCAGTCTTTTTGAGAAGAATCCATTACTGTCAAAAAGAATACTGGCGTCCTCTACCATATCAAGGAAGAGAGGGCTTCCCATCTCGGCTTCTTCTGGAGTCTTAAAAACAGTGGAAATGCAGGTATTTATTCCTTCCTTTTGGAGGGATTTTAAAAAGGATTCAATCCTGTCTTCAATAGTCAAGAATTGAGCTACTCTCTTCATTCTTCCATTAGGAAGTCCTTCTGCAATTATCAGTACATCTATGTCAGAATCAAATCGATAGGTTTCCCTGGCAACCGAACCGAAGACAACGAAAGAGACGAGCCTGTCTCCATAAAAAGATTTGACTTCTGCTAAAAGTTTGTCCTCCAGTTCTTTAAATCTTTCTTTTAGCATTTTAGCCTTTCGTCTGTTTAGGATGTGCTCGGATCAGTTTATTAAAGGACAATTTTATTTTCCGTAGCACCCATTTCTTTGTAGAATTTACCACCTTCTCATTGAGAAGTCAAAAAGGCAGGTGCTTTTCTTTTTCAGGTTTTTATTGTTTTTTATTTTCTTATTATAAAAACGCTTGAAAGATTGATCCCAAGTGATTTTAATCACTTTCTAGATACTTAAATAACTCTTTGACTGTACCTGACTTTACTTTGCCTTTTTTATAATTTTTTTCTGCGTTTTTTGCTCTTTCTGCTATTCGTTCCCTCTTGGCTTCTATTAGCTGTTTTTTTGCTAGCTCAATTCCCCAATCAGCTTTGGCCATTATTTTTACCAATTCTTCAAACTTCACTTTCGGTTGCCAGCCAAGTTCTCTTTTTGCTTTTGAATAATCACCCATTAGAAACCCAACTTCAGTTGGACGGTAATAGCGATGATCAACTTCTACAAGAATCTTAATTGTTTTGCTACTCCATAAGGAGAACGCGGATAAAAGATTAAAACATTTGACTCGGATCTGGGCGGAGAAATCATAAGGCTCAGGATTCCAGCAATCAGGACATCCATTCAATAATATATTTTGAGAACTCCTTAAAATCATTCAGGCTTTGGAGGTTATCAAAGAGTTTTGCTGCATCAAACTCATTTGGTAAATAATCATGAATTATCCTGTTTCTGAAGGCGGGCATTCCTTTTATCTTCTCAGCAAGCTTTTTTGGAAGTATACCTTCATCGGATAGAGCCGAGATAGCTTCCGCCTCACTTTCTCTTACTTTCCAGAGGGAAAGCGCAGAAGCAATATGAATGCAGATTCGGGCTATATCCTGAATGGCACAAGCTAAACTGTATTTTATTGCCTTTATCTGAATTGAGTTTTTTTGATCGAGGAAAAAGTCTTTGCTTGTAACGGGAATAGATTTGATATCCTCTATCTGTCTTTCAATATTATCAAGATATTCGATTATCCGATCTTTCCTGACAAGATCTTTCTTCTTCATTTAGACACCCGCCTTTATTCTTTGGAGAAGCATTCGGTTATACTCATCAAGATAAGGTTTTAATTCAAAAAATCGATTCATTACCATGGTCTCAAAATCAATTCTCTCTGATTCATCTTTTATTAAAATGGGTATTCCTTCCTTTATTACTTTATACTTTAATAAAAAAGGCAGTGTATTCAGTATCCTGAGATCCACGCTGTCGTTGTGGAGTTTAGTTATTAAAGCAGCGGTTAGCTCTTTCTCTTTTTGAATGTAGCCTTTTATATCCGAAGGCTTAAAATAGACAGCTACATCAATATCACTCTTAGGGTGAATGGTATTGAGCGCATAAGAACCATAAAGGTAAGCAAATAGAATTTCCGTCTCTTTCTCCATGATTTCTTTAAGAGCTGTTATCAGGTTTTCTTTCTTCATCTTTGAATCTTTAATTTCTGTATAATTAAACAATAAATCTTATTAAAAATCAAAAGTACCGAATCACAATCTTTCTCTGCATCTTTTTCCTTTTTACCTCTGATTAGTGATGTGAGTATTGATTTCAGTAAATCGGTAAGCAGAAATATACAAATATGTAAGACGTGAGATGGAATATTAAAACAATATAACAGGATGAGATTGCCGCGGCCCCGAGTGAAGAGTAAAGAGAGAAACCACCTGCAAACCTCATGTCCCCATTCTTCCCATAATTTTTGGCATTGTGAGAATATTCATAGGCTAAGGGGTACATACAATCTACTCCAGCAGAAGCCACTTCCATAGAGGAATGACTTTAATTTTTGTTTTACCTATTTTTTCTTCCCCTTCTTCATCCTCAGTTATTATAAGAAGATTCTTCACATTCAGCTCTTTACTTGCATCTAGTAATCCATCTACCTCTCTCTGTTTTGTTTTATATTCTGCAAGTGTAATTGAAACCTGAACGGCCTCTTCTATTTTTAATCCTCTCTTTATTAAAAAATCTACCTCTTTTCCCCTTTTAGATTTCCAATAAAATATTTCTTTGTTTCTGCGTAAAAGCTCTACAAAAACAAAATTTTCGTAAATATGTCCTGAATCTTGTGAGAATCTAAAAGCAACAGACCTGCTCAGGGCAGAGTCAATTGAGTAAATCTTTGATGGATTGTAGATCTGTCTTTTTATTGAAAAATCGAATAGGTCAATACAAAAAAACAGATAGACGTTTTCCAGATACTCAATGTAGTTTTTTACAGTATTTAAACTTTTTACCTCTATCAATTCCTTAAGATTCTTGTAGCTATGTGTTGTGCCAATGTTTGAGGACAAAAATAGAATCAACTCTCTTATCTCTTTAACATTTCTTATATTGTATCGGGCAATAATATCTCTATAAACTATATCTTTAAGATACTGTTCAAGAAGAGTATTATCTTTATTTTTTAAGACCTCAGGAAATCCTCCTAATTCAATATATTCTTTAAACAAATTTTTTATTCTAACCTTTTTTTCTCGTAAATAAACATCCTTCTGATTAAATTTATAGCCCCTTAAAGTTAGGAACTCCCTGAAAGAGAAAGGATAACAGGTTAATTGACGGTTTCTTCCTGTGAGCGCGGTTGCGATTTCTGAACTTAGGAGTGTAGCATTTGAACCTGTGATGAATATTTTTATATCTTCAAATTCATAAAGTCTATTTACCCATCTTTCCCAGCCTTTGATGTTCTGAATCTCATCAAGAAAAATATATTTTTTACCCTGCGGATGATAGAGTTCTATAAAGGTTTCATAAAGGGGTTCAAAATCATTATGTGAAAAATCAATGAACCTTTCATCTTCAAAATTCAAATATAGTATGTTGTCAAGTGGAACATCATATTCCTTTACCATATCATTACTGATTAATCTCATTAGTGAAGATTTTCCAGAGCGTCTAACGCCTGTGATAATAATTACTTCTTTTTGTTTTATGTAAGATTTAATAATCTCCTGTGTTTCTCGCTTTACTAAATTTTCAGAGGACAAAAACCGCTCTTTGTGCTCAATTATTAACTGCTTCAGTTTATTTTTTTCCATTTTAGCTTAGTCATATATTTCATTACTATTGTAATATTTTATGCAATATATTGCAATAGAAATAAAATATTAGACACGGATCTTCGTGGATGAAGGCAAAAAAGCATTAAAAAGAAAAAGCACATTTGATGTGGATTGCAGGCTACCGCCGGTGGGTGGGCGAAAGGATTTTTGTTTTTTGTACCCAAGGCGTAATCTAGCAAATTGTTTTCTCTTATATGAGGATAAGCCAATGCCATAAGGGGATAAAAATTATCTTTTTTTTATCAATTTCTTCAGAGCCATCATAGTTTTCTGTAATCACCAGTGCTTCCTTAATCTTAAATTCATCCATTGCTTTCAATAAAGCCTTGATTTCTCTCTTTCTGGTTTTTTCATCTTCAATATTCCAGCAAACCTGAATGAGTTCCTCAATTTCCAATCCTTCCTTAATCAAAAAGTCTACTTCCAGATTTTTACTGTTTTTCCAGTAATAAATCTCTTTATCCTGTCTTTTCAATTCTATAAACACTAAATTTTCTGCTAATTTCCCCCAATCCAGGCTGAACCTGAATGATACAGCATTTCTTATGCCGGTATCTATGATATAGAGCTTTCGAGGATATTGTAATTGATCTTTTATAGAATAGGAAAATATTGGAACTTCAAAGGCAAAAAAAGTAGATTCTATATGTTTCATATATTCAATTAGAGTATTTTTACTTATTTTATGACCCATAGATTTGAAAAGATTGAGAGTTTTGCCGTAGCTGAATAAACTGGCGGTATGTTGCGTTACTACTTTAAGAAAATTTTCGAATAATCTTAGATTTTTTATTTGATATCTTTCGACAATATCCCGATATAATATGGCACGGTAATATTCTTGTAAGAGTTCAGTTTTATTTTCTTCAAGAACAACCTGGGGAAATCCACCAAATTCAAGATAATCTCGAAGGCCTTTTATTATAATGTTTCTTTTTGTGCTGTATTTTATATTTTTGATTTCGAAGTTTATTTTGTTGGCTTTTAAGAATTCCTTGAAACTGAATGGAAAAACTTTGTGAGTTAAAGTTCTTCCCCGGAGTGCAGTAGAAATCTCTGAGGAAAGCAATCGAGAACTTGAACCGCTTATTATTATTTTCAGATTTTTTTCTCTGTCATAAAGCCTGCGGATTGTGGCTTCCCATAAGGGAATGTTCTGAATTTCATCAAGCAAAAGATATAAAGGTTTTTGTTGGTCATAAGAAAAATTTTGTTTGTAGATATCAAGTAATACTTTTAATTCTTCTCCTGTTAAGGGGTAGAGACGATCGTCTTCAAAGTTTATATAAATTATGTTATGGGAAGGAACAGTTTTCTTTAATTTATTAATGAGTTGATAAAGCAAGTAAGTCTTTCCACTTCTTCTTACGCCAACAATAGAGATAACAAGGTTTGAATCAAGAAAGGAATAAGGAAATTCCCTTTCTATTAATGGAGGAAGTGATGACTCAAAGTAGTCCTGCAGGATGTAGCGAATTTTATCCATATCGTTCATTATGGAGAACAATTATACACAATTATCATTTTGTTTGCAATACAATTTAAAGATATATGCCGAACCCATGAAAGATTGAGGCAGGACTAAATTAACCTCTTTCTAAAATCCATTTCTAGTAAGGGATGACCTCTATTTTAAGAATATTTAGGATCTTCTGAAAAAAGATTTTTAGCTTTCATCTGCACCTTTTCCCAGTCAGCTTTGACCATTATCTTTACCAATTCTTCGAAGTTCACTTTCGGTTCCCAGCCAAGTTCTCTTTTTGCTTTTGACACGGATAAAAGATTAAAACATTAGACGCTGATCTACACGGATACATAATATCTTTGTCGGAATTCTTCCGACAAGAAAAGCTATAAATCATTTGATGTGGATTTAGATAGGCTACCGCCGGTGGGCTTTTTGGGTAGATAAATTTTCATTCGATTATTCAGGCCTCTTCAAGTACGGCTACGCACATTCATTTATTTACTTTTCCATGGAACAGATATTATCTATATCTTATCCTCTTTAGCCCTGTTTTTCCGGATGTATTCAAGGAAGAAGGCAAGGATGGTAAAAATCATGAGGCTTAAGATTCCGGCAATCAGGACGTTGAGTTTTTTTCTGGGTGAAACGGGATAAAGAGAGGATGTCGGTTCCTTAATGAGCTGTGCGTAATCTATTCTTCCTCTTTCTTCATTTAAATCGTTAATTGTATTTTCTATTTGACTAATATTTTTATCTCCATTATCTAATTCTAAATTTAAATTCTCTTCTTCTATTTTCTTGTTGTTCAACAATTCATTTAATGTATTATGATATCTTAAGCTTTGTTGGATCTCATTGGAATAAAGAAGCATCCCCAAGCTTTCAGATTCGCTCCTTTTTTCTTTCTTCAAATTCACCCTCTGTTCTTCCTCTAATGATTTAATCCTTTTTCTTACATCACTCATTTCAGCTTCAATTTCTTTTTTTCTTTGCTTTACAATTCTAAGCTTACTCTTAAATACTTTAATTTGGTCCTCTATCATTGTCTTTACTATTTCTTGATTTTTTATCTGGGAATCAATCCCTTTCATTTCGATATCTATCTTTTCATCTAGATCTGCTTTTAAATGTTTGAAAAGGGAGAATAAAATTAATTTTGCCTCTTCAGTGTCTCGCTCTCTTATGGAAATCTTTACTAAATTTGTATCCTTGATGTTTTCCGCCTTTAATTCAGGGAATGTTCTTATATCCAGGTTCAGTTCGGCCCCTATCAACCTATTGTAAGCTTCCTGACTAATCTGACCCACTATTTGTTTAGGGCTAACAACCACCACTTCTTCAAACTGGCCTTGCTCAGTCTTAACGAGAATTTTACTCGGCTGGATTATGGCATCAACTTCCCATATGCGGGGGAGACGGAAGCTGATTATTCCGACAATAACGACACAGAATAAGGTGGGAAGGATGATAAGCCATTTTTTCTTCCATATGACATTCAGGTAATCCATCAATTCAATTTCATCTTCATATTCTTCCATTATAACTTCTCCTTTCTGAGTTTCTTAATCTATAATACTCTTTCTAAAATCTCAAGCGAATTTTTTTCAAAAGGAAAGACAGACACAATATTTTTAATGGGGTTATCACGTTCCATTCGGTCAACTGCAGCAACGTATGCTCACGTAATTTAGAATCAAAAGAATAAGATTTATTCGATGAACTCACAGGTCAATTTATAGTCTTTATAATCATCGATTGGGACTCTTCCCACCTTAAGCCAACTGCCCTCAGGAAGGAATGTTGCCTGTGCAAAGCGATTCGATTTTTCTAGAGTTTCTTCTAGTTCACTTTCGCAGAAAAAATGGATGGTAAAACTGTGATATATCTTAGGTTTGCTGGAAATTACTTCCTTTATGATAGCCTCTGCGAGATTTCTTAGTTTTTGTTCGTCCGGTTTTTCGCTCACGCAAACCCAAAAGAATTTGTGAACCGGTTTGTATCCGTGAGCCTCGGTTTTGAGAATTTCGAAATTAAGGCCTGTCGAGTTTTCTATCTTTGAGACATCTACTTCTGCACTGCCAGGAAGCTGTGTCTCTGGTAATTTTTTATTCGAAGCTTGTTTTTTGCAGGCTGGATTAATAATGATTAGAATAAAGCATATAAGAATGAATACATCCCTGAGTTTCCTCATTTTCTACCCCCTCATATGGTAGGTCCTTTTGCAATAGGTAGATTCTTTTATATCACAGATAAAGATCGAGTGTCAAATTTTCTTACGCTTTTTTTTCGCTGAGGTTATTCACTCAGGATCAAAAGCCAGCCTCTGCCAGGCAGAACAAGTATTTCACCGCCAGGTGAAAAATGTACAAGGTACGTTTTTACCTGTACCAGGTACAGTTTTTTTGGATTTTCCAATCACACCCCTTGTGTGAGAAATTATGGGGCCTTAAACGTCTTTTATAACAGGAATACATGGAGTTAATACATAATGGAAATTGAATATTCATCCCACTTAAGACAAAGACTATCTTTACGGAAAATCCCTTGTGAGCTGCCAAAAATGATCTTAAAGGATTCGATGAGAAATATTTTGATTCCGAGACCAAAAACTTTATAGCTATAAAAAAAGTAGAATATTTTGAAAAAAAACGTGATTTGATGATTGCATATAAAGAGAAAAAACAGAAAGTTGTGATTTTAACAATACATCCGTTGAAAAAATCTCAAAAAGACAATAGAATTAAAAATAATCTGTGGAAAAAATTATGAGAAATGTACTAAAAATTTTATATGATCAAGAAAATGACGTACTTTCATTTTTAAAGGGCGGAAAAGAAGATGCTTTTATCGAAATATATCCCGGAATCCATATAGAGCTGGATGATAAAAAAGAATTCATAGGAATTGAAATACTCAATGCTTCTCAAGTTTTAAAGGATGTCTTAAAACCTATCCAAGAAAACTCCAGACGAAAATCTCAAATTGCTAAACTTAAGCAAATCCAAAGGTGAACATTCTTAAAAAAGGTACCAGGTACCTTCTTAAAATCACCGACTTCATAAATATTGAAAACTTCCGAACCTTCCGGATAGTCAGGGGTCGGACCGACTTAGGCTATTGACTACTATATGGAATATTGAGGTTATTATTATTTTTCTGGTTTAATCTCACCCATTGCCTCTCCTACTACTTTCTTCCCGTCATCTGTAATATAAACGGCAGAGAAGAACGCAGCACCAGCAACTTCTTTTAGAGCTTTTACAACAGCGGTTTTGCTTCTACCTTCGACAACTCTTATGGAAAGTTCTCTATCTCCCCTCCAGGTAGGCCAGATAGGGACTTCGTTTCCTTCGGAATCAAAACCTTTTGCAGTCACCGTCATTTCCTCTCCAACTATAAGTTTGAATGTAGTAATTCCTGGCCCTGTTCCTGCAACTTTCCCTTTGTATATAATGATTTGCGATAGAGGGCCATGATTCTCTTGAGCCTGTGCAGTTGACATCATTAAAGCAGTTAAGGCAATCAGACATAAAATACTTAGAGTAATACTTTTGGTTTTTTTCACGATTCTTTCTCCTTTTTTATTCATTTAGAATTTTGTTCAAAATTAGAATTTTCAATTTTATGCTTAATCTCGTGTTTCTGTCAAGTCATGTCTGCAATTCCTCTGCCACTGCAAACTCCTCAACTTGCAGTCAGGGTCAGGAGACCGGACTGACTTAGGCTATTAAAAATTGAACATGCAGTTCGAAATTATTGCCCTTTTTTCATCAACTCAGGTACTCATTATTGCGATGAACCTGAGGGTAAAAAGGAGCAGTTTATCTCAATACTACTCACTACCCTCCCCAGACTCCCATATCATACGGTAGACTCCTGTTCCGGTTCTGCCTGAGAATCATCACTGTCTCGGTACGTCTTTTATATTATTGGAAGGCTATGATGATACTTGACACGTAACGGGTAACAAGTTAAGATTATACTGTCTCGGAAGGAATTATGAATGATCAAATCTTTCAAACATAATGGGCTGGAAAAATTTTATTACGAGGGTGACCGGAGGCGCGTTAACCCGGAACATGCTGCTAAGCTTGCTCGGATATTAGATCGCCTGGACGCATGCATAAGGCCACAGGATATGAACTTACCCGGTTATAAACTTCATGAACTTACTGGCAGAGAATCAGGAACCTGGTCCGTCTGGGTTTCTGGTAATTGGCGGGTTACATTTCGATTCGAAAGGTCTGATGCCGTCGATGTGGATTATCGAGACTATCATTAGCGAGGGGAGGACTTTAAATGACAAAAAAAAGAAAACCTGTTCATCCAGGAGAAGTATTAAACGAGGATATTATTAAACCCCTTGGGCTTACCATAACCGAAGTGGCTAAATTTCTGGGTGTGACCCGCAAAACCATGTCGTTATTAATAAACTGCAAAGCATCGATGAGCCCGGAAATGGCGGTCAGGGTAGGCATGGCTACCAACACTTCTCCCGAAAGCTGGTTATATATGCAGGCTAAACTTGACCTTTGGCATGCCGCCCAAAAACCTCCCGTGGTCAAGAAACTAGGTAACATAGCGACTACATAGACTTTTTGCTTCCAGAACAAACAGATTCCTCCAAAGTGTGCATCGTCAAATGGTATATGTTAGAATGTTTGTTTGACCTGAATTATTCATGAAGACAATCATTTGAAAAAATTCAGTATTAAGAGAATCAAAGATGTTAAGCATCAGAAACTTTAGCATTATCGCTCATATCGACCATGGAAAATCTACCCTTGCAGACAGGTTTATCCAAGCTTCAGGCATGGTTTCACAAAGAGAATTCAGGGACCAAATACTTGATACAATGGACATTGAGAGAGAAAGAGGGATTACCATTAAAAGCCATACTATAACACTACCTTATACAGATAAAAACGGTGAAGATTATTCACTTAACCTGATTGACACCCCTGGCCATGTAGATTTTTCATACGAAGTATCCCGTGCCCTCGCATCATGTGAAGGCGTGATTCTTATTGTTGATGCATCACAAGGAGTAGAAGCACAAACAGTTGCAAATCTTTACATGGCCATGGAACATGACCTTACAATAATTCCTGTAATAAATAAGATAGACCTTATATCTGCAGATATTGACAGGACTAAAGAACAAATTGAAAATGAACTGGGCCTTGATTCTAATATGGCAATCCTATGTTCTGCTAAAAAAGGAACAGGGATAAACGATGTTTTTGAAGCTATAGTTAAATATATCCCCCCGCCAAAAGGCAGCCCTGACAAACAGCTTAAAGCCCTTATTTTTGATGCTCATTATGATTCTTTTCGTGGAACGATAATTCACTGCCGCATCTTTGACGGGTCTGTTAAAGCAGGTGATATTATCCGTCTATTATCAAATGGTTCTACTCATAAAGTTGAAGAAGTCGGACTCTTTCATTTAGAAACAAAACCCAGAGACATTCTTTCTGCAGGTGAAGTCGGATACATTATTGCAGGGATAAAAAAACTGGGGGATACCAGGATCGGGGATACAATTACTTTAGATTCAAATCCAACTATTGAACCCTTATCCGGATTTAAAGAAGCAAAGCCTGTAGTCTTTTCTTCTATTTATCCTATATCTTCAGATGAATACCAATTTCTTCGAGAGGCTCTGGATAAGTATGAACTTAATGACGCAGCCTTTTCCTATCAAAAAGATTCCTCTGCAGCACTTGGACAAGGATTCAGATGCGGTTTCTTAGGACTTCTTCATCTTGAAATATTTCAACAACGATTAGAACGGGAATATGACTTATCTATTATAATGACAGTACCGAGTGTTCGATACAGACTTACACTCAAAAATGATGAGATCATTATAATAGATAACCCACAATATTATCCGGATCCATCTTTAATCAAAAGCACATCAGAACCTTATATTAAAGCGTCTCTTCTTTTCCCTGATAAATATATGGGTGTTGTGATGAAATTATGTTTATCACGCAGAGGAAGCAATCCTCGCACAAGCTATCCAACACCAGGACGTATCGAGCTTATTATTGATATGCCCCTCGCAGAAGTTATCTATGACTTCTACGATACGCTCAAGACAATTACACAGGGATATGGGTCATTTGACTATGAATTAATTGATTATAGAGAAAGTGACCTTGTACGGCTTGATATTCTGGTCAATGGTGAAAATGTTGATGCTTTATCCCTCATTGTACATCGTGACAAATCCAGAGAATGGGGAGTAAAAATATGCAGCCGGCTCAAAGATGAAATTCCAAGACATCAATTTAAAATCGCTATTCAAGGTGCGATTGGAGGTAAGATAATCTCGAGATCCACAGTTTCTCCATATAGGAAAGACGTAACTGCCAAACTTTACGGTGGAGATGTAACACGTAAACAAAAACTTCTGAAGAAACAGAAAAAAGGAAAAAAAAGGATGAAAATGGTTGGTTCAGTCATGATTCCTCAGAGTGCTTTTATTTCCGTCCTAAAAACAGAAAACAAGTAAAAAAACAGCAGCATAATAGGAATTTTTTTTCTTTTTTTGCTGAAACGCAGCAATAATAAACTGGTACGCCCGACAGGATTCGAACCTGCGACCTTCTGATTCGTAGTCAGACGCTCTATCCACTGAGCTACGGGCGCACATACGGCCAAGGCATTCAAGCCAGTTCAGTCAATTCTATCAAAAAATCAGGCTTCCCAGCTCATGTTAACTATAGCGTATCAGTCCGTATTTTTCAATTTTTTACTGCTTACTACGCTTAATTTTCCTTTTTATGCGCTCAAGTCTGTGAGAGAAATCTTTCTTATAATGAGGAGAACAATTAAGAGAAAGAACGAATCCTTCTTCTGCAATCTTTCTTGCTTCTTCGTACGCTCTTTCTCTATGTTCAAAATACATTGCAAGTTCTCTAAACGAAAAAAGCTGCGTAGAAGACACATCATCTAAGGAAGCCACTTCTTTCCATAGTGAAACAGCCTTTTCCCATTCCTGATTTCTCTTGAAATTGTAAGAAAGCCTCTTCTTGGTCTGGATCGAGACCTCTACTGTTAATTTACCGTCCAGTGCACGCTCGAAAAAATAGACAGACTTCTCTATTTCCCCGGCCTTTTCAAGAATCTTTCCTGCCCCGTACAAATCCATTGCGTCGCTTTCCTTTTCTTCAGAAAAGACAAGAGCCCCTGCAATAACGACTCCCAAAAGAGAAAGGATGTCCTCTTCATTGTGGTAAAGGATAGGCTCAATCAATTCAAAATTTCCTGTATCCAGATATTGAAAATATCTCCAGGGGACTTCAGATGATGGGATATCTTCTAGACGGCCCGTTTTGAGGACTTCATGCGCCAGATTATACAGACGGCAGCTTTCATACTTATGTTTCCAGAGACTCCTTGCTGGAAATAGAAAATCAAGATGAGGAAGCCCGCTGATAATTAAAGGCTGCCTGTAAAGGATAAACCTTGTCTCCAGTAGAGGAATATCAAACGCTTTGCCATTATAAGTGACCACAGATTGAAAATTTCTATCAGTAAAAAACTTGCCCAGCTCATGAATCATTTTTTCTTCCTCAGCTAAATCACCAAGGAAATACTGTACAACCCAGAATCTGTCATCACTGTAATAACCCATTCCAACATTGAAAGGTACAACACCGGCCCCTCCAGAGAGGCCTGTAGTCTCTAAGTCTATGAAGAGAGATGTGGAAAGATCAAGATTTTTGAAAGCCGGGTCTTTACTTAAACAGGCGAGAGTATCGCCTCCAATATCCAGGCCTCGAGCAAGAGTGATTTTTCCGTATTTATGATTCAGGTCATATTGGTTTTCTTTAAACAGTAGCGGTTCGCGCTCAACAAGTTCAGGCCGTTGAATTTTAGGCTTTTTAGGTTTTTCCCTGTCTGTCAGATTGATTAATTGCTGGAGTTTTTCTTTGGTTGTAAGTTTTTCTTTTTTTCCTATCTGTTCCCATGCGTCTCTTATCCGCTGAGATTTCAAACGGGCTTCTCTTTCTTTTTTGAGCTGTTTTAATTTCTCTTTGATGTCGGTCATTTGTTATCACTCATGATTGAAATAAGGGTCAGTTCAGATAAGGCAGAATATGAACAGTAAATAAAGCATCCTGCAAATATCCTGGTATCGCTGTATCCTTACTTTCCCATAAACTGGAGGATAATTTTCCTTGAACGTTCACGGTTGTCAAAATCGACAAATACGATCTGCTGCCATGTGCCAAGTGCCAGTTTTCCATCGTAAAAAGGAACCGTCAGAGAAGGCCCGAGCAGCGAAGCCCGCACATGTGAAAATCCGTTACCATCTCCCCATCTCGCATCATGATGATAAGTTACTGTGCTCGGTATAAGTTTTTCCATTAGTTCTGAGAAATCCTTAACAAGTCCCTCTTCATATTCTATTGTTGTTATGCCTGCAGTGGAACCTGTAACAAATAGAGTTACAGTTCCATTTTCCAATCCGCTTTCTGTCAGCTTTCTTGAAACATGGCTGGTTAGGTCCAACATATCGTTAAACCCCTTTGTTGAAAAACTCAGTGAATCTTTGATTACTTTCATAACACAATCAATATTACAGGCTATATAATAAAGAGTAAAGAGCTTACAATTAAAATTTACGTATAATATGGTCAACTAAAGTCTATAATTTCCCGTTTTAATATATAAAGAAAAAAATGGATGAGAGGTCAATAATTCAATCGGCACAGGCAGGAAATGATGAAGCCTTCAGGCAATTGTTTGAAGAAAACAAAAATGGGATCTTTTCCCTGGCTTTCCGGTATACAAAGAATGCTGAAGATGCAGAAGACATTGTCCAAGAAACATTTATCAAGGCATACAATTCCTTACAAAAATTTCACACTCAGGATCAAACAAGATTTTCCTCCTGGCTATACCGCATCAGTATTAACTCCAGTATCGATCACCTGAGAAAACACAAAAAAATGAAAGAAAAACACTCTATAAGCCAAGATGTCCAAAATATAGCTTCAAACAATGAAAATCTCAATCCTGTATATATAAACAGATTAATAGAAGTCCGTGAAAAAATAGATCTGATTCTAAACCAATTATCCTTTAAGCAGAGAATGATTTTCACCCTGAGACATTATCAACACTTCAGCACTCAGGAAATCGCTGAATACATGAATTGTTCACAGGGGAGTGTGAAAAAACAGCTTTTTCGAGCAGTATCAGCTATTAAAAAGGATTTTAAAAGCTTTTTTTCGGAGAAAAACTATGAAATGCAGTAAATTTAATGAGCAAATCATTTTATATCTCTATGGAGAATTAAGCGAAAAAGAAAACTCCGAATTAGAAAGTCACCTCAGGAAATGTTCCAAATGTTCCAAAGATCTAGAATACACAAAAAAAATCTTCCGTCTGTTGAAAGATGCCGAAATAGAAGAAACCCCGGAAGCAAACTGGGAAAAATGCTGGAAAGGGATCAATGTATGTATATCTAAAATACCTACCAGGTCGAAAAATTACTTTTTCTTTCCAAGGTGGGCACTCGTATCCGCTACGGTCATTCTCGTTCTCTTCCTCGGAATTTTCATCGGAAGATTTTGGATCTCTTCAGGACATGAATCTTTCCACCAGGAAACCGCATCCAGGGAATTTATCCAGCAAACACTAAAAGAACACTTCGAGGAACTCAAACCGATCCTTGTTGAATATTCAAACGACTCTCTCCAGGAAAAAAGCAGTACCAGCATCATGATGGATAAAAAAACAGCTCAAAATCTCATCATCCAGAATATTCTCTTGAAGAGGATAATCTCCGAGACTGACCCTACCGCCGCACAGCTTCTGGAAGATGTAGATATGGTATTAAGAGAAATTGCAAACCAAAAGAGTGAAGACAAAGAAAGACCTGCTCTGATTAAAGAAGCTATCGATAAGAGAGATATCCTTTTTAAAATGGAAATCTTACGAAAAATATAAGGAGGTTTACTACAATGAAAACCATTAAAAGTATTTTATTAATCTTAGTATTTACATTAATCTTCGGAGGATTTCTTATCTCCCAGGAAAAGGCAAAAGACCAGGAACTTTTTGAAAAAGCAAAAAAATCCATCTACCAAAAAGAGTGGATGAAAGCTGTCAAAGAATTGGATAAAATCACTGAAGAATTCAAAAAAAGCAAATATCTGGCCGAATCTCTTTACTGGTTAGGTTACAGCTTGGACAGATACAGCAGCACTCTTACAAACATGGAAAAGCAGCTCGAAATTAAAGAAGATGCCCTTATGCATCTTGATTCTATGATCAAAGGCTATTCAACAAGCTCATGGGCAGATGATGCCAAGGTTCTCAGAGTACAAATCGCTGAAGAGCTTGTCAAGAACGGCCTTCCAGAATTTCGAAAATACATAAACGGAAGTCTTAAACCACTAGAAGGCCTTAAGGGATTAGAAGGCGTTAAAGGATTAGAAAGTCTTGAGGAATTAGGATTGGAGGATTTACACCCAGAAGAAAACATCGATCCAGAATTAGAACTTAAATTGGTGGCGTTGAATGCCCTGCTTAACGTGGATGAAGAAAAGGCTTTCCCCATGCTAGAAAAAATTGTCACGAAGAGTGAAAACGCCAAGCTCAGAGAGCGAACTGTTTTTATCCTTAGCCAATCCAAAGATTCAAGAGTCATCCCTTTGATGGCCAAGTTGGCTGCAAAGGATCCAGATCAAAGGGTTAAAAAAAATGCGATCTTCTGGCTTGGGCAGAGAAAGGACAAAGAAAGTCTCGATATACTTTTAAAAATTTATGACACTGAAACTGATTCTCACATCAAAAAGAATCTCATTTTTAGTTTTTCCCAAAACAAAAGTAAAAAAGCACGAGACAAACTCATTGACATCGCAAAAAATGAAAAGGATATGGGAGCAAGACAAAACGCCATCTTCATCATAGGGCAAGAAAAAAACGAAGAGGTCTTAGATATACTATCAGATATGTATTCTAAAACAGACAATGTCAACCTCAAGAAAAGATTGATTTATTCTATCTCACAAAACAAGAGTGACAAAACTATTAAAAGGCTAATCGAACTGGCAAAAAAAGAAAAAGACTACAAACTTAAAAAACAGATTGTCTTCTGGTTAGGCCAATCGAAAAATAAAGAAGCTCTCGAGTTTCTAAAAGAACTTATTGAAAAGTAGTTTTTACTAAACCATAAAGAAAAAAAGGGGAAATCAAATGGAAAAAGCGATAAAAATTTTAGTCATAATGCCTCTGGCCGCACTTTTAGTTTGGAGCGGATCGCATCTATTTGGTTATGAATCAATCCCATTTTTAAAAGGAAAGGTACATTTTCTGAACAAAGAAAATATTTCATTAATACAAAAATTTGACCGAGCCCGCAAAGAATTCCAAAAATCAAAGCAAGGCGACATATATTTTACAGGCTATACATTTCAAAGCAGGGATAATATCCGTATGGGAGGGAACGGCGAGCCAGCGGAACCTTTTATTGTGTCAACAAAAAACAGCAGAATAAAACTCCAGTCGCAATTTAAATGGAGTGAGAAGAGCAGCAAATCTTTAAGTATCCACAATGGTGCTGAACCAGCAGGAATCATTTTTCTCCATAAGATTTTAAAAAATGATGTGGATATTGTTGACGCTCATCTTATCGACTTAGAAAGAAATTATGAATTCCAGGAAGAACCCATTTACTGGCTTGGCGATGCAAATACAGAGGAAAGCTTCGGATTTCTCGAAGATTCTTTCGAATCCGTAAATGATGACCTGCAGAAAACCCTTGTTTTTTTCATTAGTTTACATGACAGCACAAAAACCTATGATTTCATGCGAAGGGTGGCTCTAGGTAACTATGCAAAAAAAATCAGAGAAAGTGCCATTTTCTGGCTTGGAAATTACAAGGATCAGAAAAGTCTGGATTATCTCAAAGAGATTTATAAAAAAGAAAAAGATACAAAACTGAAAAAACAGGTTATTTTTGCACTCAGTCTCAGCGACCGGAAAGAAGCTGTGGCAGAAATGATCAAAATTGCAAAGACAAGCGGCTATTCACAAGTCAGAAAAAACGCAATCTTCTGGCTGGGACAAAAAGCTTCCAAAGAAAGCATCGAGACACTCGGAGACATTGTGAAAGAATCTTCAGAAAACATAGAAGTGAAAAAATCAGCTGTGTTTGCCATAAGCCAGCTTCCAAGAGAAAAAGCTGTCCCTATGCTTATCGATATTGCCAGAACTAATAAAAGTGCAAAGGTCCGTAAAAACGCAATCTTCTGGCTGGGAGAAACAGGAGACGAAGAGGCGCTGAAATTTTTTGAGGAAATACTGCTGAAAAAGTAGAGAAGTTTTAAGCCCCCTGGATTATTCTACAATAATACGGTGGTAATTCTTTTTACCGGCACGAAGTAAGATCCCACTCGGGGTTAAATCATCTTCATTCAAAACCTGTTCGATATTCTCAACTCTCTCGTTATTAATGTACATGCCGCCCTGTTTGATGAGTCTCTTTGCTTCACCTCTGGAAGCTGTCAATCTGACTTCCATAAAAATTTCTACCAGGCTGATGCCAGATGCCAGGCGGTCATGGGAAATAACAGAAGAAGGCATAGCACTTAGAGTCTGATCCAGATCTCCGGGTTCCTTTCCAAAAGCAGCCGAAGCAGCAGCCTGTGCTTCCCGGGCTGCATTTTCGCCGTGCGTTATGCTGGTAGCCTCGAAAGCCAGTATTTGTTTTGCCTGGCGGATTTCGCTTCCTTTTAGGGCTCCTAAACGTCCTATCTCTTCCATCGGTAGAAATGTGAAAAGTTTAAGGAAAGGCACAACGTCTCTGTCATCACAGTTAATCCAGTACTGATAGAAGTCATAAGGATTGACAAGTTCTGGATCCAGCCAGAGGGCACCGGAAGCTGTTTTCCCCATTTTGTCATTCGAGGCTGTAGTCAGCAAAGGAAAAGTCATAGCTTCCACTTTAGCTCCTTCAACACGGCGGATAAGATCCACACCCGCCAGAATATTGCCCCACTGGTCGTCGCCCCCCATCTGGAGAGTGCATCCGTATTTTCGGTATACGGTTAGATAGTCATATGCCTGGAGGAGCTGATAGTTGAACTCGATGAAAGAAAGGCCGCGTTCCAATCGCTGTTTATAAGCTTCGGCAGCCAGCATGCGGTTGACACTGAAATGCTTCCCTATGTCACGAAGGAACCCGACATAATTTAAAGGCAGGAGCCAATCGGCATTATCCACTGCTAAGGAATTTTTTCCATCAAAATGCAGGTAGTTGTTAAGTTGAGCATGTATAGCCCGGCCATTTGCACGAATGGCTTCTTCATCTAGCATCTGCCGCATCTCGCTCTTACCGCTGGGATCACCAACCATGGTTGTCCCTCCTCCAACGATAGCAATCGGTCTGTGACCTGCCCGCTGCAGATGCATCATCGCCATAATCGGCACTAGGCTTCCTGCATGGAGGCTTGTGGCAGTGCTGTCATAGCCGACATAAAAAGTGACACGACTACCACCCAGCATTTTACGTACCGCAACCTCATCGGATGTCTGTGCGATAAAACCCCGCTCTTTCAAACTGTCATATACGTTATCGCTCATCAAATATATTCCCTAACCGGCTGAAGACCACTCAAGTCTCGAAATCACGCTTGGATCTGCCTTATTAAAATACATATTCATGTTTTTTTCGTGAGTACTTACTTTTATCCTTTATTTTATTACACTTTATTCATTATTGTTTATACCATAATAAAAAAACAATTAAATAACAATATTCTTGAAATTTATTGAGCGATTGAATAATCTTTAAAGTATGAGGGACTGCAATGATAGAAGAAAATGTAAAAAAAATCCTGGATGAACTCCCCACCAGTGTAGAGCTTGTCGCGGCTTCCAAGACAAGAACCCCAGAAGAAATTCTTCAGGCTATCCAGGCAGGAATTAAAATCATCGGACAAAACTATGTGCAGGAAGCACAAATAGCTTATTCGATAATCGGGCAGCAGGTAAAATGGCATTTCATCGGCCATCTTCAGAGAAACAAGGTAAAGATTGCGGTTGAAATATTCGACATGATCGAAACAGTTGATTCCATCGCGCTTGCTTCTGAAATAGACAAGCAGTGCCGCAGACTGGACAAAATCATGCCAATCCTGATTGAGATAAACAGCGGCAGAGAACAACAAAAGTACGGTATCTTCCCTGAAGATATGGAAGACCTTACAAAAAAAATCTCAGGCTTAAAGAACATAAAAATCCAGGGTCTCATGACTATGGGCCCAATGTTTGGCAATCCTGAAGATGCACGCCCCTACTTTATTGAAACAAAAAAAATATTCGATAAAATAAGAACTCTTGATATCCCTGACATTGAGATGAAATATTTATCCATGGGAATGACAAATTCCTATCTGGTTGCTGTTGAAGAGGGAGCAAACCTTGTGAGGATAGGGAGTAAAATCTTCGGCCCCCACAATTATTAATAAAAAGGTACCAGGTACCTTTTTTACTTTTTTTCATTCTGAGAAACGATTGATGTATGCTCTTAAAAACTTAACTGCATCGTCACAGCGTCTGAAAGTGGGGACTCCTTTTTTCTCCAGCAGATCTCTCATAGGCTGATAAATTGCACCAGAATCTATACTGATAACAAAAGGCTTATCCGATTCGTTGAAAATACGTGCCAATCGCACAGGTGTACTTCCTTCGTTAAAAATATTTTCTCTATGGAATTTTGAAGAAACAAGGGTTTCCATTGCCGGAGTCATTGGAACGGGGGATATCACGGCACAATCCACATTCTCATCTTCAAGAACAAGTTGAACACACCGGCAAAACGACTCATCGTTCGCCATGGGTGTGAGGTCAAGAGGGTTTTGGACATCCTGAAGCTTGTCAATTCCTGCCGGTTTCAAGACCTCAGATATTTTCTGAACGGTCCCAGGTGAAAACTCTGCTAATTTTAACTCCTCATTACATTTCAAATTGTCAGACATAATAACACATTCAAAACCTGCATTGCTGACCAAGGCAACCCTATTTCCACGGACTTTCTTCCCGGATAAATAACAGAGATTTTTAATAAAATCTTCGAATTCGTATATTGTCTCGGCAATGACTACGCCCGCTTTCTCCAGTATCGAGCGGCTTGCAGTATAATCCCCGGCCACAGAAGCTGTATGGCTTGCTGTCGCAGCCCTGCCCTCCGGAGACCTGCCTGCTTTGTATACAAGAACAGTTTTTCCTTTTTGCCTGGTTATCTCTCTCGCAGCTCGTGCAAAGGCAAGACCATCTCCAGAAACAAATCCCTCAACGTATACTGCAAAGATCCTGGCCTCATCATCATCTTTTAAATAATTCAGGTAATCTGAAACTGTAAGGTCAATCTGATTTCCTATGGAAACTGCATAAAGAGGTTCAATCTGGGGAATTTTGCTCATCATTGAAATCATAAATGCTCCGCTCTGGCATATATAAACAAGATTAGATTTTTGTATATCTGTACGGGGAAGTTTATAGAGCTTGTAATCAGGAATAAAAATAGTATTGTATTTTCCCGGCTTCGAGAATATACCCAGACAATTTCCGCCATTAATAACAGGAGTAAGTTTCTTGTCCATCCTTCCCTGAGAAAGAAGACCTTTTATATTATTTTCTAAAGACTGCGTCCCTTCCTTTTCTCCAATCCCCCCTGAAATAATTATAATAGAGCGGGCTTTTTCATATTTCACAATCTCCTTCATGAGCTGATAACTCTGCTCGGCTGAAACTGTCAGGACAAACATATCAACTTCCCTTGGAAGCTGCGAAACATCAGGAATACATACACATCCTTCTATTTCTTTAACACCTGGCTTTACTACAAATACATTCTTCCGTGGGAAGCCCTGTTTAAGAATATTATTCAAAATGATGTGCCCTGTATTCATCTTTTCGGAAACACCAATAATCCCTATAGTTTGAGGTTTGAGAAGACATTTAACCTTTTCAACAGGCCGCTGCTTCACTTCCTGATGATTTCTTGAAAAACGGCACATGCCATCTAATGCAGTAAGTCTTTTATTACTGATAACAAAAGGGTTGACCTCTGCTTCTTCAATGACAAAATCACTGTTCTTCATGTATTCGGAATAATATCTTCCTAATTCAATAAAACGTGAATAAGTTTCTATGAGTTCTTCTTTAGAAATCAATGGTTCCCGGCCGCGGAATTTATTGACCAGTTTACCGTAAAAAGCAAGAGGTTCAAGAACCCGCAGGATTTCCTCTTCCTGAAGCAGATGAGCTGAGGCTATTGATACGGCTTTTCCCTCTTTCAACCTTTCGTTCAAGTATTCCACCTCAACACCGCCAATACCCATAGTAACAATGGGCCCAAATTCCCTTGAAGACCTTAAACCAAGAAGAAGTTCCGAGCCAAAACCTATCTTTTCATAATCCACAGCTTCGCATACTAAAAATCCCCTTATATCTTCCTCGATTTCCTTTGTGGAAATTCCAAGCTCTCTCTCTAATAAGTTAAAATCGTGCGCCCAATCCCTGTATTTTTCCGGGAGACTTGCCAGCATCTCCCTGATTGTTTCATTTACCGTTTCAACATCTTTTCTAACAAACCTGACACCTCCAACATCGGATTTGTGCGTAATAATAGGAGAAACCACCTTCAGAATAAGTTTGGCTGTTTGAAAACGTGACAAGTCTTGTTTTGAAACACCATCTCCTTTTTTAATAAAAAGGAACACAGGTGTCTGGATGCCTGCCTCTTTAAGAACCCAATAGACTTCATGCTCTAGAAGAAACGAACGTTTGTCTTTTTCAGCATCATGAAAGACCCCATCAATTTTATCAAAAGATATTTTCATCGGATATTAACCTCATCGTGAGGCTTATTTAAGACGAAGCATTGTATCCGAGCCGGAATGCTCTTACATTCATATCCGCAAGGCTTTCGCTTCGGGACATAAAAAGAACTCTTATAAACTCTTCCAGAGTTTCCTTTTTCAAAATCAGGTGTCTGGAAGCAGCTCCCAGGACTACCATGTTTTGAGCTTTTATGGAACCGGCTTCCCTTGCTAATTTGTCTGAGTCAATAATAACAGAATTTTTAACAGCCCTAATCCTGTCCAAAACTTTATCCAAATCAGGATAATTTCCAATATTCATGTACGGGTTACTGCTCGTTACAATTATTCCATCCGGGCCTAGGTAGTCAATATACCGAAGACTCTCAAGAGGCTCCACGCTTAATATCATGTCTGCCTTCCCTCTTGGAACAAGGTCACTGAATATTGGCTTATCAGATAACCGGAGATGAGATTGAACTGCCCCTCCTCTCTGGGCCATCCCGTGAATCTCTGCCTGCTTAAACTCCATGCCTTCTTTCAAAGCCGCATTATCTATCACAAATGCAATCAACAGAATTCCCTGCCCTCCTACGCCAGATAAAATAATATCTTGTTTCATCTCATCTTGCTCCTCTTTTCTTTTTCTTTTTAGTTTCCTGAATACATTCCCGGTGGGCTATGATTACCGAAAGGCCTTTATGATCAATTTCTCTTTTTATAATCTGAATGTTTTTCTCTAAATTTTTTGGAAGAGGCACAATGACCTGGATATGATCTTTTCTGACACCCAATCCCTCTACTATTCGTATTAATTCCTCACCTGAAGCGAATGTCGGCTGGCCTCCTGTCATGGCAACAACATTATTATCCATTATAATCACAGTCATGTTTGTATCATTTGCGGCTGCATCAAGAAGAGGTGTCATTCCAGAATGAGAAAATGTCGAATCCCCTATGACAGCTACAGATGGAAACACTCCTGTTTCTGCTCCCCCTTTGGCCATGCCGATACTCGCACCCATACAGACACAGGTGTCAACCGCATTATACGGAGGCAGAGCCCCAAGAGTATAACAGCCGATATCGCTGAAAACAACAGCACCAGAAAAAGGCTCCAGAACTTTATTTAGAGCATTTAAAGTATCTCCATGTGGACATCCCTGACAGAGTTGGGGAGGCCTGGCAGGCAGTGTGAAATCTTGCAGTATCTGAGTTGTATTGGGAATCATTTCCAGTGCCTTGCGGACATTATCAGAAGACAGTTCTCCTGTTATTGGAAGATGCCCGCTCAATTTTCCATTGACTGTTTTTCCGCTTATTCCAAAAAGGCCCCTTAGACTTTTCTCAATAAAAGGATACCCTTCTTCGACAACCAGAATGTTATCCACGTGCTGGACAAGCCTGGATATCAATTCTTCAGGTAGAGGATAAGTGCAAACCTTTAAAAGAGATGGTTTTTGGGGGAGACCTTTCAAATTTTCCTGTACATAATTATAAGCGATTCCGGAAGCAATTATCCCAAATGAACAGTTTTTTTCGTTAAAGTAAAGCTTGTTAAAATCAGATTCATTTGAAAATTTGATAATTTCAGCCTGCCTTTCCATGAGAATCTCAAAACGCTTGCGTGCATTTGCAGGAAGAAGAGTCCAGTCTCTTCCTTCCCCGTATTTCATCTTATTCTCACACCGAGGCGGCTTAGTTTGTACCTTCGAACGGCTGTGAGAAAGCCTTGTTACAACCCGGATCAAAACAGGAATGTTAAATTTCTCAGACACATCAAAAGCAGCCCGAGTTATATCATAAGCTTCCTGCTGGTCCGAAGGTTCCAAACAAATTATATTCGCAAAATTAGCATAATAACGGCTGTCCTGTTCATTCTGAGAACTGTGCATACCAGGGTCGTCAGCAACTACAACTACGAGGCCTCCATTTATCTTAGTAAGCGCCGAATTCATAAAAGGGTCAGCAGCAACATTCAATCCCACATGCTTCATAGACACCATCGTTCTTTTCCCCGAATAGGACACTCCAAGGGCCTCTTCATAGGCTACCTTTTCGTTGACACACCAGTTTGCATTAAATTTCGCTTCTTTCGCAGAAGCATTAATCAAATACTCCATTACTTCTGTAGCAGGGGTACCGGGATAGGAAAAGCCCGAAGTAAGGCCGGCATGAACCGCTCCCAAGGCTACGGCTTCATCTCCAAGTAAAATTTCTGTCTTCATATGACAATCCTTTTGTTAAATTTTTTTCCTGCTTTGTTTTCTGTACTGTTTTACTCTTACTTTTTACTCGCTAGTCGAAGCAGAAAATTTTGCCAGCAATTCCGGCACAGCATCTTTATGAACCATGATAGTCAGCATCTTGAGTTTCACATAATCGTCTCTGAAAAAATAATAGCCTTTAAACTGACCTCTTTGAGCGCTGGAACCGGAATCCTTAATAAGAAACCAGGTGTGATCCTTCGCTTCTTTAATGCCAACAGCATGGATAGCGTGGTCATCGGTAGAGGTTCTGTTAGTGAATCTGAATTCCCGGCTGTCCTGATCGATAAGTTTTGGAAGAATGTCAAAACTCGGGATAATAGCAATATCGTCGTCGCCGCTTTTCCCCGGTTCTGATGTGTCTCCTCCGAAGCCAACCGTGTGACCGTTCTTTAAAGCATTCACAATGGCATTATAGAAATCATCGAGAGGAACATTGTAATACCCTTTGCAATGCCACCAGTTATCAGGGACCTTGAACTCCCCTCTTGTATAAAATGGAAGCGATTTAAAGCTCATTATGCTTACATAGTCATCCAGAGGGAGCTCGAGGACATTATCCAGGTATTCTTTTGGTGTCATTGTCTGGCCGTCCACTTCTATTTTCTCAGGCGGCTTCCCCAAGTACTTATCCAGAATACTCTTAACATAAGATAGCGCTTTTTCTTCATCCCAGTATTCGTTTTCCCTGCAAAAAGCCAGGTACTTTTGTATTTCACGAGCAAGCTTGCTGTGGTTGTGTTCGGTCTGTCCGGGAAGAAGGCCAGTATAATCTGAGGCACGTACAGCCCCGCACTTTTTCATCATTCTTATCACTGCATTGTGTTCAGAACCCTGACTTACCAATGAATTACCTTTCTCTTTGATATACCGCCTCGCTTTCTCGACATATTCCCAGTAGACCGTATATATTTCAGATAGCTTTATCTCTCCTTTTCCCAAGCGCTTTAATTCCGACTCCAGAAAAGAAGTCGTGCAAAAACACCAGCAGGTTCCTGTCATATACTGCCGAATTGGCGGATTGTGGAAATACTGGGTGAACTCTTCCAGAGAAGCGGGTTTTTCAATTCCTGATAAATCAGTTGAAAGATATTGTCTTTCTTTCCCCCTGAATTCCCTCGTTTTATAAATGGCAGGATTCTTTTGCTGAACTTCCTCACCACTTATTTGAATCGCCTGTTTTTCTATAACTTTTTCTTCAGGAGCACAGGAAGTAAATATCAAACTTAAAGAAAGAAAAAGAAGAAAACATAAAAGAGGTGTAAAAACTTTTTTCATTATAACCTCCTAAGATATATTAACTTGAATTATGCATAAAAACGGCGCATATAGTTTCCCGTTTCTCTGAGTACAAAAACCCACAAGATATTATATATAATAGAAAAACGAAAAGTTCAAACTTTTATCTTAAGTTTTGAATTTCTTGTCCTATTATTGTATCCTTAAGGCTCTTAAAGCAGGTTAAAGGACAATAATGAAAAGAAAAACATATTTGTTCTTGGTGATTTTCTTACTTTTAACGAGTTTTTCGCTTTCCCAAGGTTTAAAGGATATTAAAATATCTCTGGAAGAAAAGCAAATCAAGGACCTCAGCCCTTCTGGAGTTACACTTGTTTTTTATATCAACATAAAAAATTCATCTTCAAAACCATATTTTCTCTCAAGATACCATTACCGTTTTGTGGTTAATCAAAAAGAATATTTCCGACTACAAACCTCGCCGGAAGAAGGAATTGAGATCAACGCACCAGGGAAAACTATCATTGCGCTGCCAGTAAAAATAACCTATGATCTTTTATTCCAGATTGCAGACGAACTCAGGAAAGAAGATAAAGCATTATGCTATTTAATGGGAGAGCTTAGATTTTCAGACGGGAGGAAGGATAAAGGAGGTGTTCCCTTCGCTTTTTCAGGAGAGTTCCCGATCTTTAGGGAACCTGATATTGAATTCGTTGCCTTGAAGTCAAATGATCTGACTATTGGAGGAGCAGATCTAAATTTTGAGGTGAAATTTACGAATAGAAATGGGTTTGAAATGCTTCTCGACAGAATAAGTTACACACTAAAATTCGGGGGACACCCGATAAATGAAGGAACCATTGCCGGAGATAAAAGCATTGAAAGCCATGGAGAAAAAATCTTTTCCATTTTACTGCTTCTTAACTTTTTCGAAGTAGGAAAAGACGTCTATTCTGTTTTGCAACAGCCATCCACTTTCTGTAATTTTTCCGGAGAAATCGAAGTAAGAACCATATGGGGAAAAATCAAAATCCCTTTTGTTAAAAGCGGAACCATCCCCATTACCAATGGGGGCTGACCCCCATGCTGAGTATTATCATTCCAACGTACAACAGGGCATTATTTCTAAAAGAGGCTATACAGTCTGTCCTTAGCCAGGATTATTTCACATGCAGTGCCCGTATAAATTCTTTCGAGTTATTAATCATTGATGACGGGTCTACAGATAATACCAGGAAAATTATCAAATCTTTTGGGAATAAAGTGAAATATTATTTCCAGGAAAAAAAAGGTGTAAGTGCGGCAAGGAATACTGGACTTAATCTATCCGAAGGGAAATATATTGCATTTCTGGATTCCGACGATCTCTGGGAAAAAGATAAAATCAGCATCCAGATGAATTTCATGAAAACGTTCAGCAAGGCAATGGTATGTTACACGGAGGAAGTATGGATCAGGCACGGGATTTTCGTTAATTCTAAGAAGAAACATAAGAAATATTCGGGCTGGATTTTCGACAAAGTACTGCCATTATGTCTGTTAAGTCTTTCTTCAGCATTATTTAGAAGGAAAGTCTTTGATGAAGTAGGAACTTTCGACGAGAGATTGCCTGCGTGCGAAGATTACGATTTTGGAATCAGAGTGGCACATAAATATCCCATTCATTTAATCAAAAAACCACTCATAATCAAGCGGGGAGGCCATCCTGACCAGCTTTCACGGAAATACTGGGGAATGGACCAATTTCGTATCACAGCCCTTGAAAAAACATTGTCCTTAAATTTGACCCAAAATCAGAGAAAATTAGTTATCCAGGAGATTGAAAAAAAATGCCGCATACTGATTCAAGGGTTTCAAAAGAGGGGCAAGTACACAGAAGCTGAGAAATATTTAAACATTATAAAAGGTACCAGGTACCTTTTTTATCAGGAGGGAAAATGAGTGTTTTAGATACCATCAAAAAACGAAGTAGCATAAGAAAGTATAAAGGAGATTCTATTCCTGAGGATTTACTTCTTCGGGTTCTGGAAGCCGTAAGGCTGGCACCTTCAGCAAAGAATCTTCAGCCCTGGAAGTTTATTATTGTCAAGGATAAAGACTTAAAGGAAAAACTGGCCGAAGCTGCATCAGGCCAGCATTTTATTGCCCAAGCACCTCTTATTGTTGTAGGATGCGGGCTTCCTGATGACTGCTATGCCAAGATGGGCCGCTACATGAAATCCTGGCCGGTCGATGTCACAATAGCACTTGAACATTTAATCTTAGAAGCCCAGGAAGAAGGCCTCGGAACATGCTGGATTGGAGCCTTTGATGAAGAAAAAGTCAAGTCTATCCTGAATATCCCCGGAAATGTGAAGGTTTTAGCCATGACACCACTCGGGTATCCAAACGAAAAGCCCTCCTTCAGGGAACGGAAAACACTTGATGAGATTATTTCATATGATTACTTCTAGAACACAAACTGTAATCTCATCTGCTGAAATAAGAGCCCGAATTCCATATTAGTCCATGGCTTCCCTAAATTTATATTTCGATAATGTAAATAAGGTAGATATCTTTTCAGAGAACCAACTGACCTGTTCCAGTAAGCAAGAAAAATTGGAGGAACTTCAGATAAATATCACATTGACCAAAGATTCAAGCCCTTCTATAATAAGCTTTCTTGAGAGGTGAGGAATGTTAGATGAAGTGACAATTTCAAAAGCTATTATCGAAACCTACAACAAGGAACTTTTAGACAGCCTGGAATCCGATATTATAATCTGCGGTGGCGGGCCTTCTGGACTCTGTGCTTCTTATTTTTTAAGCGACAAAGGTTATAAAGTAGTACTTTTAGAGAAAACTCTACGTCCAGGAGGAGGACTGCCAGGCGGCGCCATGATGTTCAATAAAATCGTAATCCAAAAAAAATCTAAATTTCTTCTAGACGAATGGGGAATCACTTCGACTCATTATAAAGAAAATTACTACACAGCTTCTGCTTTAGAGACATTAGGTTCTCTTTTGAGTCAAACGATTAAAAAGGGCACTCATATTTTTAACTGCATCTCTGCAGAAGATGTTCTTATCCACAATAAGGAAGTTCGCGGAGTTGTAATCAACTGGACTGCAGCCAAGACTGCTGGAATGCACGTTGATCCGCTGACCATGAGAAGCAAATATGTTTTGGATGCAACCGGCCACAGCGCAGAAATTGCAAACGTAGTCAGTCAAAAATCAGGCGCAAAGCTTCTTACTCCCACAGGAAAGGTCATAGGAGAAATGCCAATGTGGGCTGAAAAAGGAGAAAATACCCTCCTTACTAACACGAAAGAGATATTTCCGCGCCTTTATGTCTGCGGCATGGCAGCAAACGCTGTGTTTGGAGGGCCAAGAATGGGGCCAATTTTTGGAGGGATGTTCCTTTCCGGCCAAAAAGCCGCACAGATTATTGCAGACAGGTTAGCTAACATATAAATCTTAATCAAGAAAAGGTAAAGCAGATGAATTTGAGGGGATGGATGAAGCAACATTGAAAGATTTAGCCTTTCTGAGTCGATCTTCGAGGGAACTCGACGAAGTCGGGCCTGATGGATGTGTGAGCACTGTATAATCAAATGGGCGGTGTTAATGGTGGCTCGGGGACATTAGGGCGCTGCTTAAGATAAACACGCGGAGTTCCAGCAGAGCCGAGAAGATCGGGGAGGAAATGGCGTTAAAAATCTTAGTGGAGCGCAGACATGCCCTCAAATTCATCTTATCTTAATCTATTATCAGTCTTAAAACCAGTAGTTTAACCCGAGTGATATCTGGTAACCACTGAGGTCAAAAGGTTCAAAGCCCTCAAAGCCGAAATACTCATCTTCAGAAAAAGTGCCTTTTAATATGTTGTATTTGAACTCTGCCTCAATACTGATCCTATTCGCTATTGGCACCATGATTCCTCCAAGAACATGGTATCCTATCGAGATTCTACCATCTTCCCTGGAATCAACCGGGTAAATCGGGAAAATCGAAACCTCTTCTTCTGTGTCATACCATTCATCGTTGAAATCTACCCAATCTCCTTGGATCCGTACACTCCATAAGTAAACCCCAACACCCCCTCCTATATAAGGAATAAACCTTCCTCTTCTACCCATAGGAGTCAATTTCAACGAGAGTTGTATAGGAGTTATGGAAACAGTATAGACATGGCTCGGGACAAACTCTCCCTCATAAATATCCGGATAAGCCCAATCTCCATCATAGTCCTGGTAACCAACATATCCTAGATATACTCCAGATTTTTGTTTTGTATATCCGCCAATACTTAGAGTAAGGCTCATCTCTCTGGAAAGAAAATACTCATAACCGAAAGAAAAATTCGTATTCTGAAAGTTTACTTTACTAAAACTCATGTTTTCAAATTCCATCTCCCAGAGATCACTCTGTGCCCTGGGAATAAAATATCCCACTTTGAATGTAACAACATCCGAGAAAATAAAACCTGGGATGAAAAGAATCAATACCGTTAAAATAATTAAATGTTTCTTCATTTTATCTCTCCTCTGGTTTAAATCTCTGCAAAATCCATGCCAAAAAATCAATCCACCTTTTCAGGGGTAGCCAAATATAGTATTGTGCATAAAAAAGGTCAATTGTCCACTTCAATTATTAGAACAATGTTTATAGAATAAGCATCAGTCATAGTCAACCCTTTTAAATTTTAATTTATTTGCATTGCCGGTTCCGCTCATTTATTTTAATATAAATAGTATTATGCAGGCCCAAACACAAATCATAAGAGTCAACACTAAAATTATTGAGCCCGACAAGATAAAAATAATTACAGATATACTTAAGCAGGATGGTGTCATTATCTATCCGACGGATACATTCTACGGATTGGGAGCAAACTGTTTTTCAGAAAAAGCTGTCCAGAGAATCTTCCACCACAAAAAAAGAGAGCCGACAAGAGCTCTTTCTGTTGTGATTTCAGACTTTGGCATGGTAGAAAAAATTGCCACGGATATTCCTTCTATTTTTAAGCGCATTTCAGATGAATTCTGGCCGGGGCCTTTAACTCTGATTTTAAAAGCTTCAAATCATCTTCCCAGGGATTTATTGGGAAAGACAAAAACCATCGGAGTACGGCTGCCAGCCCTTTATTGGCTAAGGAAGCTTGTTAAAAAGGCGGGCTTCCCAGTAGCAGCAACAAGTGCTAATATCTCAGGAGGAGAGGAAACTAATGACCCTGAGAACGTTATAAAAACATTTCAGGGAAAAGTCGATCTTATTGTTGACGGCGGAAAAACTAAAGGGATACTGCCTTCCACAGTGTTGGATTTAACAACAGTAAAACCCAAAATCCTCAGGGAAGGAGTTGTTCCTTTTTCAAGGCTCAGGAAATATTTGGATTAAAAACGGATTTTAATCGTAATATAAAATTTTATTTACCTTACTTTACTCCCGGCAGGAATGTCTTCGGTAAAGAAAGGAATTACAGCTTTGCCTTCCAGCTCGCCCGCAAGTATCATCCCCTGAGATTCAATCCCCCTGATGACTGCTGGTTTCAGATTTGTAATAACTGTTAATTTTTTTCCAACAAGTTCCTCAGGAGAGTATTCCTGGGCTATCCCTGCCACCATCTGTCTTCTTTCAGTACCAATATCCACTTCCAGTTTCAAGAGCTTGTCAGTCCCTTCCACTCTTTCTGCCTTGAGAATCTCAGCGACTCTAAGGTCCAACCTTTTAAATTCATCAAAAGTGATTGTTTCCATCTTTTCCTCCTTGCCATGGTGAACATTCTGAGTTTTTTCTTTTATGAAATCTTTCAATTTGACCCTTGGAAAAATGGGTTCCGGCACTTTAATATGCTGACCAAGCACAAAATTCTCAAATTGAACATCTGAAAAGAATTCTCTATTTATTGGATTTTCTTCTCCGAGATAGTTCCATATTTTTTCTGCCGATTCCGGCATCACAGGAAACACAAAATAGGCTATAGCCCTCAAAGCTGCTGCAGCCTGGTATAGGATCCTTCCCAACCTCATTTTTTGACTCTTGTCCTTTGCCAATTTCCACGGCTCATTTTCAGCCAGGTATTTATTCACCGAATTTATATAAATCCAGATTTCTTCCAAGGCCTTATTTATAGCATAATTTTCGTAATGCCTGAAAACTATCTCCTTAACCGAATTAAACTCCAGACGGAGCCTTTTGTCCCTTTCATTCTCTTTGTCAATTTCTTCGATCCTTCCGCCAAAATAGTTCCCTATCATTGTCAAGATTCTCTGGACCAGATTCCCCAGGTCATTGGCAAGGTCAGAATTTACCCTGTGAATGAATCCTTCATGCGAAAAATTACCGTCAAGTCCGATAGGAATTTCACGGAGAAGAAAATAGCGTAAAGAATCGGCTCCAAATGTATTTAGGATGGAATGCGGGTCAAGGACATTGCCCCTGGATTTTGACATTTTCGTCTCATCTTTGAGCCACCAGCCATGGCCAACAACAGTTCTCGGGAGAGGAATTTCTGCTGCCATAAGAAATGCTGGCCAGAACACAGCATGGAACCTTAGGATATCTTTTCCAATAAGGTGAACATCCGCTGGCCAGAACTTCTTAAAGAGTTCTTGATTCCAGCCATATCCAATGCCGGTCACGTAATTATTAAGAGCATCGAACCAGACATAAATGGAATGCCCGGGATCATCAGCAACAGGAATCCCCCATTCGACTGTAGTCCGTGTAATGCTCAAATCCTTAAGGCCATGACGGACGAAGCTCACAACCTCATTCATGCGGCTCGGAGGCCTTACAAAAGCTGGATTCTTCTCATAAAAATCCAGCAGGATTTTCTGATAAGAAGAAAGCTTGAAAAAATAGCATTCTTCAGAGACAACACCGGCTTTTTCTTTGCAGTCAGGGCAGATTTTAACTCCTCCCTCTTCGAGTGGAATATCTTCAGACAGATAATTTTCACAGGACACACAATAGTATCCTTTATAAACTCCTTTATAGATGTCCCCTTTATCTTTCAATTTCTGAAAGATTATTTGAACTCCTTTTTCGTGAATAGGCTGCGTAGTACGAATAAAATAATCATTATTTATATTCAAGGCCTTCCACAGGCTTTTAAAACGCCCGACTACTATATCTGCAAGCTCTATGGGTTTTAATCCCCTTTCTGCAGCCGATTTCTCGACTTTCTGGCCATGTTCATCCGTACCTGTAAGGAAGAAGACTTCATATCCCGCAAGTTTCTTAAAACGGCTTATACTGTCAGCAATAATTGTTGTGTACGCATGACCGATATGGGGAACATCATTCACGTAATAGATAGGCGTAGTGATGTAAAAGCGTTTTTTAGAGTTCTCTTCCACCAGCCATCCCTCCTCTTATTAAAGTCATGGCTTCTGCGCGGGTTGCACTTTTAGTACGAAATGAGCCTCTAACGGCTGACGTAACCGTCATGGATTTTGGCTTTTTAGCTCCTCTCATTGACATGCACATATGTTCTGCCTCGATCACAACCATGACTCCAAGTGGGTTCATGGTCTCGTTTATCAGGTCAGCAATCTGTTTCGTAAGCCTCTCCTGGATCTGAAGCCTGCGGGAGAGTATCTCTACCACTCTTGCAATCTTACTGAGGCCGACGATGCGTCCTCCCTTGGGGATATAAGCCACATGAGCAACCCCTGCAAAAGGAAGAAGATGATGTTCACACATTGAATAGAGAGGGATATTTTTTATTAAAACCATCTCATCATGCTTTTCGCCCTGAATAACTTGAAGCTGCTCAGCAGGATCCTCATATATGCCTCCAAGTATCTCTTCAAACATACGTGCGACTCTTTCAGGTGTCTCTTGAAGACCGGCCCGTTTTGGGTCTTCACCAATCCCCTGCAAGATAAGTCTCACTCCTTTTTCGATATTCATAAGGTTCATTTCCTTCTCCTTGGTTTTTACAGCAAATTTTGACATATCCTTTTACTGAGGTTTTCCCATATTAATCTTTTTTTTACTCCTTTTTTATTCCAGAATACTCCTTTAAAACACGTTCTATAATATTCTTTAGCGGGATATGTCTCTTTTCTGCCAGCATCTGGCAGTCAGAAAATTCAGGCTGAATATTGACTTCTTTTCCATCTAGGATTGCAATTTTTATGGCAATTTCCTCTCCTAAAACTTTAACTTTAGTAGTTCTTCGCTCCAGAACTCTCCTTTCCACAGGAAAATATCGGACCCCTATAGAACTTGTTTCTTTAAAAACAGAATCTATCAAATTATCCATTTTATCAATCTCAGTCAGAACGGTTAATTTCGTTGCAAGCCTATTTTTCTTCATAATAACCGGAGTGAGAAAAACATCCAGGGCTCCCAGATTGAAGGCTTTATTTAAGAAGTCCGCAAGAATTTGTGGGTTAGAATCGTCTATATTTGATTCAATAAGATAAATTCTTTTATTTGCTTTAAATTCCTCACACTTTCCATAAAAGGCACGCAGGATATTGGGAAATTCGTGAAAATCACGGCTGCCTGCTCCATATCCTATCTTCTCATAGGTTATTTCAGGAAAAGCAATAAATTTCTTTGCCAGAGTCGAAACAATTGCGGCACCCGTCGGTGTGACAAGCTCTTCCTTAACCCAGGCAGAATATACCGGGATACCTTTCAAAAGCTCTCCAACTGCAGGAGGAGGAATAGGGAGAATTCCGTGTGCAGCCTTTACCCAACCTCGGCCTAAGTTCAGGGGTGATGCAAAAAACTCGCTTACATTAAGAACCTCTGCCATAAAACAGCAGCCGATTATATCTATTATTGCATCATCTGCGCCTGCCTCATGGAGGCTGGTCTCATTGAAGTTGCGGCCGTGAACATGTGATTCAGCATCAAAAAGGTTCTTAAAAATGGCCTCAGCATTTTTTTTAACTGACTGTGAAAAAGTACTCTTATCAATTATTGTTTTAATATCAGCCCATTTCCTATGGATATGCTTTTTTCCTTCGACAAGAACATTTACTTTTAGCCCCCTGAGAGAAGCTCTTTTCGTATCCTCTACTCGAATTTCTACAGGAAGCCCTAATTCCGCCATTTTCCCTTTGAAAAGGTCTACTGACACACCTAGATCAAGAAGTGCTCCCAGAATCATATCTCCGCTGAGACCGGAGGATGCATCAAAATAAATAAATTTCATTTGAGGCTTCTCCTTTCTATTCCAGATGGCTTATGCTCATCTGGCCTTTCTCTGGACAATAGGATAACGGAATTAACGATAAAACTCAAATATCAAAGTTTAAACTCGCTTCATGGCATCTTCCGTTTTCCAGGCTAGGTGCACATTATTGCGATGAACCTTGACTTGATTTAATATAAATTATATATCAATAATTTAACTCAGTTAGTACATGATGACCGTTTGCAATATAAGTCATATTTGAGAGACTATAGTTAAGAGGAGGAGAAATGACGGCCCAAATAAAAAGGAAGCTTCCTTCAGCAGGGATAGGAATCCTTGGGGGGACAGGCCTTTATGAAATTGAGGGGATTAAGGCTATCGAAGAAGTCAAACTTAAAACTCCTTTTGGAAACCCCTCGGGTCCTTACATTCTAGGCCTTCTGGAAGGGAAAAAAGTTGCATTTCTCAGCCGCCACGGCATGGGGCATCATATCCTTCCTTCAGAAATTAATTACAGAGCTAATATATACGGATTTAAAATACTTGGGGTTGAAAGGATTATCTCTGTCAACTCAGTTGGCTCTCTAAAAGAGGAAATTAAACCTCGCGATATCGTATTGCCTGATCAGTTTTTCGACAGGACAAACATGAGGAGAAACTCTTTTTTCGGTGAAGGAATTGCAGCCCACATCAGCTTTGCCCACCCTGTTTGCCCTGAGCTGTCCTCTGCTCTTTTCAATGCAGCTAAAGAGCTTGGCTTGAAAGCTTATAGAGGAGGCACTTACATTTGCATCGAAGGCGCTTGTTTCTCAACCATAGCCGAGTCCCATATCTATCGTTCATGGGGATGTGATGTTATCGGCATGACCAGTGTCACAGAGGCAAAATTGTGCAGGGAAGCTGAAATTTGCTATGCAACAATGAATCTTGTCACTGACTACGATGTCTGGCATGCATCCGAAGAGACGGTTTCAGTGAAGATGATTCTCGAGAATTTATCTTATAACATCCACAACGCCAAAGAAATAATCAAAAAGGCCATTGCTGATATTCCGTCTCAAAGAGGCAGACAATGTGAATGTGCTAATGCCCTCGAGAACTGCATAGTGACCAGGGAGAATATTATTCCTCAGGAGACAAAAGAAAAACTGAAGTTTATTATAGGGAAATATATAAATATTTAAGAAGGAAAATATCGTGAGTTTAGTAATTGTCGGTTCTGTGGCTTTTGATACAATCGAGACCCCCAAGAGCAGAAGAGAAAGAATAGTCGGAGGTTCCTGTTCTTACTCCTCACTGGCTGCAAGTTTCTTTACAAATCCAAAAATCGTTGCTGTTGTGGGAGAGGATTTTCCATCAGAGGTAATCGAATTTTTCAAGGCTAAAGGTATTGACACACAAGGGTTGGAAATTAAATCAGGGAAGAGTTTCCACTGGGAAGGCCGCTACGGTAATGACCCTAACATAAGGACTACTATCAGAACCGAGTTGAATGTGTTCAAAGATTTCAAGCCTCAACTACTCCCAGAGTACAGGAGATCCGATATTATTTTTCTAGGAAACATAGATCCAGACCTTCAAGAGGATATTCTTGCTCAAGCCCAAAATCCCAGGCTCACAGCCATGGATTCCATGAATTTGTGGATAGAGAACAAACCAGAATCACTCTTAAGAATCCTGAAAAAAATAGATGTTTTTTTTGCAAACGATGAAGAGATCAAGATGCTTGCTCAAGATCTGAATTTGATAAGAGCAGGCAAAAAACTTCTCGAACATGGACCGTCTCTCATCGTCATAAAGAAAGGTGAACATGGAGCACTGCTTATAGGTAAGGATTATGTTTTTGGAGTCCTGGCCTATCCATGTGAAGAAGTCGTAGACCCGACCGGCGCAGGAGATAGTTACGGCGGCGGGTTTCTAGGATATCTGGATAAAGTACAATCTTTCACCGAGAAAGATATACGCAAAGCAGCCGTATTCGGAAGTGTAATGGCTTCTTTTGCTATAGAGGATTTTGGCATTGAACGCTTTAAATCTCTGTCTATTCAGGAGATAGAAAAACGCTTTTCCGATTTTAAGAAGCTTGTTTCTTTCTAGTCTTTTTTTGCAGAATGTTACCGGGAATTATCAGGAGGATAAAATGAACAAAAAAAAATGCCAGTAGAGCCATTTAAAATAAAAGTGGTTGAAGCAGTACAAAAAACTTCAAAGAGCGAACGTAACGAACTTCTTCAAAAAGCAGGTCTGAATGTCTCCAATATTCCGGCTGGGCTCTTTCAGTAGCCCTCTACCGAGGATCCGGTATAAGAAAGGTAGAAATAGGCGGTGTGATGTTTGCAGAAAAAGACGAAAAAACCGGGAAAGAAATTTTCCCTAAATTGGAATTGGTTCGTCTGGCTATACCGAGACGTGTTTATACTATATCCCACATTCAATATGTTGCTGATGCTCTTATTAATCTCTTTAAAAACAGAGAAAATATCAAAGGACTAAGGATTGTTTATCAAGCCCCACATCTGAGACATTTCACGGTAAGGATGGAGGAATGCTAGTCTATTTAATTCGATAGAACCACATCATAGGGAGCCATAGTTGATGTGCATAGGGAATCTTCTTATGATTTACAAAGACATCCATAGATTCCCACTGATGGATAAGGTTAAACAGATTGAAAAGATCTTCAACGTTTTCTGGCATGTAAGTTGCTGAATGTCGGATCCACTCGCCGCTTCCTTCTTCCTTATATGCAGAATTTTTCCTGGCAAGCTTAACTGCCTTATCATAATTTGCAGAAGTCTTGTACCCAAATTCCAGTGTTATTTTGAATTTTCTCGCCTGAGTATCCGGATGGAGTATTTCGTCCAGTTTATCCTTTGCGGCTTGATCAACAGAACTCTCATTTCTATCATTCATATGAATGTCTCAACTCATGATTGATTGTTTTTTTATATGATATACACCAGTTTTTGTCAATCTAATATCATGAATTATTCATAAAGAATGCCGATAGAATTAATATAATACCGAATAGCAGATGAATTTGAGGGGATGGAGGAAGCGACATTAAAAGATTTAGCCTTTACGAGTCGATCTTCGAGGGAATCCGACGAGGTCGGGCCTGATGGATGTGTGAGCACTGTAGAATCAAAGGGGCGGTGTTAATGATGGCTCGGGGATATCATTGCGGTGCTTAAGATAGACATGCGGAGTTCCAGCAGAGCCGAGAAGATCGGGAGGAAATGGCGTTAAAAATCTTAGTGGAGCGCAGACATGCCCTCAAATTTATCTTATCAAAATAATTTATCAGCCGTGAATAATCCAGGTTAGATGATTAGCATACAGTCCCCATAACTAAAAAACCTGTATTTGTGGTCCACTGCTTCCTTATAAGCTCTTTTGATAAAGTCGACTCCTGCAAATGCTGATGTAAGCATCAGCAGAGTCGATTTCGGCAGGTGGAAATTTGTTAACAGTCTATCAACCACATTGAACTCAAAACCAGGGTAGATGAAGAGATGTGTAGAATGCGTTCCAGAATGGATTTTTCCGTTCTTAAAGGCACTCTCCAAAGTGCGAACCGATGTTGTCCCTACAGCTACAATAGGACGGGATTCTTTTTTTGCTTTGCATATATTAAGGCAAGAAGCCTGGCTTATAAAATATGTTTCTTCGAGCATCTTGTGGTCTTCTATTCTCTTTACTCTTACTGGCTGGAAAGTTGCCAGACCAACATCCAGAGTTATTAGAGAGATTTCGACTCCTTTTGTCCTAATCTGTTCAAGAAAACGGGACGTGAAGTGCAGGCCAGCAGTAGGAGCAGCAATTGAGCCTTCTGTCTCAGCAAAAACTGTCTGATACCTTTCTAAATCCAAGGGTTTCAGATCATATTGTATTTTCTTGCGCTTGATGTAAGGAGGAAGCGGAGCATAGCCAATCTTCTTCAACTCAGATAGAACATCTCCGGAAGGAAACCGAAGTACTCTTTTGCCCTCAGGCCCTGCTTCGATCACTATTCCTTCCAGTCTTTGGGAAAACGAGATCACATCGCCACATTTGACTTTTTTTGCCGGCCGGCAGAGAACCTCCCATGTCTCGTTTTCAAATCCTTTAAGGAAAAGAAACTCTATTTCTCTTCCCCCTTTTCTGCCCCATACCCTTGCAGGAATAACCTTAGAATCATTTAAAACAAGGACATCGCCTTTGTTGAGAAAATTGACAAACTCCTGAAACCGTGAGTGGATTACTTCACCCGTTCTGCGGTTAAGAACCATCATTTTTGACAGGTCTCTTTTCTCAAGTGGCGTTTGAGCAATAAGCTCTTGTGGGAGGTCATAGTCGAAATCGGAGAGTAACATTATGTTCTACCTTAATTTTTTCCCGCCTTATTTTAAGCCAGATTTGCAATACAGGCAAGAGAGCACAACTACTGCTTATTCTTTAAACAGTTTGTGCTGAGAGGATGAAAATTTGGGCTTAAGACCGAGATGTTCGTAAGCTTTGATTGTTGCTTTTCGTCCACGAATTGTTCGTTCCAAGAATCCAATACGCATAAGAAATGGTTCATATATAGATTCAATTGTGTCCTTTTCTTCATCAATAGCCGCTGCGATTGTATTGATTCCTACAGGCCCTCCCCTGAAATTCTCAATAATCATCACAAGGATCTTTCTGTCAACCTCATCCAGACCGAGGGAATCGACTTCCATCATATCCAATGCTTTATTTGCTTCTTTTGAATTAATTTTCCCTTCCCCGATAACATCGGCATAATCCCTGACTCTCCTCAATAACCTATTTGCCACCCTTGGAGTTCCTCTGGAACGAAGTGCAATTTGATAAGCACCTTTATCATCAATGTCTATATTCAATATTGAGGCAGACCTTTTAATTATTTTCTTCAAATCTTCTTCGATGTAGTAATCAAGGCGATAAATGATTCCAAAACGTCCCCTTAATGGAGCTGTTATTCGGCCGGCCCGTGTAGTTGCACCAATGAGAGTGAATTTCTTAAGCCTCAGCTTGTGGCTTCGAGCACTCGGTCCTTGTCCAATAACAATATCCAGGTTAAAATCTTCCATAGCCGAATAGAGGATTTCTTCTACTGAAGGATGGAGGCGGTGGATCTCATCTATAAAGAGGATTTCTTTTTGCTGCAGGTTTGTTAGTATTGCAGAAAGGTCACCTGTCCTTTCAATTACAGGCCCTGCCGTCGGTTTAATGCCAACTCCCATTTCCTTAGCAATAAGGAAAGCGAGGCTGGTTTTTCCAAGACCAGGCGGACCATAGAGGAGCACATGATCAAGCTGTTCATCTCGTTTCTGTGCAGCTTTTATAAAGATCTTTAAGTTTGATTTTATAATTTCCTGTCCGATAAACTCATCAAAATTTCTCGGCCGAAGGTTATCTTCAAAGAGAAGGTCTTCTCTTGTCCGTACCGGGGTGAGTACTGCAGTAATCGGACTGTCTTTCATTTACTATTTTACTCCTGTATATTCGGTTTAAGATTTATCATTATTCATTATTAAGAAAATATAAGTCAGATTCTAGCAAGCTGTTTTAGTCCCTCCCTGAGGAGTTTTTCAAACCCTGCATCAATTGAGAATAGTTTTATTGTTTCATCTATAATTCTCTCGACTTCTCTTCTTTTAAATCCCATATTTATCAGGGCTGAAATCAGATCTTCCCTTTCCTTAGTACCTTCAGTTCTAAGGATTTTTTCTTTTTCTGTTAATTTTTCCTGAAGCTCTAGAGCAATGCGCATGGCTGTTTTTTTCCCAATACCGGGAATGAAAGAAATACGGGCCACATCACTCCTCCTGATTGCATCCTCAAGGTCTGAGACCTCGATTCCAGAAAGGATATTCAGGGCTATTTTTGGTCCTATTCCTGAGATGCTTATCAATTTCAGGAAAATTTCTTTTTCTTCTTTTGTGAAAAATCCGTAGAGAGCAAGAGAATTGTCTGTTAAATGGGTATAGATAAAAAGCTCAGTAGAATCGCCAATATTTCCCAGTTTTAGATAAGTGGAGAGCGGAATTCCGGCGCTGTAACCGACACCGCCTACATCAAGGACAACCTGATTATGGACCTTATCAATCAATGTGCCTTTAAGATAAGCGATCATTTATGCTTTTTTCTCCTTTGTGAAGATAAAAGAATAATATAACAAAACCCAAATATCAAATTTTAAAACAACTTAATTCTATAATCTATTTACAGATATGCCGATTTAATCCTTCATTAAACTCTCTAACTTCTCTTTTTCTCAGCTTAATATTATTTTAATAAGTTAAAGAAATAGCTGCACTTTCAAGGGATCAGGTCTCTAATTTCCATCTATTGCAGTCCAGTGCTTGTTTTTTATTCCGTAATTCTCTGCTGGAAGATTCTCGAATTCATATGGCAGAATGCTGCTGCCAAGGCGTCTGAGGCATCTGTACCAATCTTATCATCCTGGATATCAAGGAGTGTCTTGACCATTACTTTAACCTGCATTTTATCTGCCTGCCCATAGCTTGTTACCGCCTTCTTTATCTCTAATGGAGAATATTCAAAAAGAGCGCAACTGCTGGAAGCCACTGCTACTAATACAGCTCCCCTTACCTGACCCAGAGTTATTGCAGTCTTTACGTTTTGTGCATAAAAAAGATTTTCTATTGCAACTTCATCTGGTTTAAAGGTTCTGATAAGCTCTTCCACACGGATCCTTATTTCGTTTATCTTATGATGAAGCAGTAATTTTTGACTTGGCTTTATGGCACCATAACTTACAGTTCTATAATGACCTTGAGAATATTCAATAATACCATACCCTGTAGACTTAAGGCTGGGATCAATTCCAAGAATCCTCATTTTCACTAATCTAAAAAGCCCGCAATTTCATGTATTGTGCTTTGTATCCGTGGCATTCTCATGGCAGATTTGGTCGGCTAGTGAATAATCCAGGCTAGATAGAAAATTTTGCGATCTCTTCCTCATCTATGTCAAAATTGGCCCATACATTCTGAACATCATCATGATCTTCAAGCTCTTCCATCAGGCGAAGAAGCTGCTGTGCCTGTTTGCCTTCCACATTTACATAATTGTTGGGGATGTACCCCAAGTTTGAAGCAGCTAAATCTATCTTATTTTCTTTCAAGGCATTAATAACTGCTTCGTAATCCTCGGGTTCAGTAAAAATCTCGTAATTGCTGCCATCTTCCCTCAAATCTTCTGCTCCGGCCTCAAGGACAACTTCTAACAGGTCATCTTCCTTTGCTTTTGATTTTTCTACGACAATATATCCTTTTCGACTAAACATCCAGCCTACACATCCAGATTCACCGATATTTCCATTATTTCTTGAAAAGATATGCCTGATTTCAGAAACAGTTCTGTTTTTGTTGTCTGTAAGGACATCGATATATATAGCTACTCCGCCAGGACCGTATCCTTCATAGTGAATTTCTTCGTACGTTGTACCTTCAAGCTGCCCTGTGCCCTTCAGGATTGCTCTCTTTATGTTGTCTGCAGGCATATTCACAGCTTTCGCATCTGCTATAGCTTTCCTAAGTCTCGGATTGACATCCGGATCCCCTCCATCCATTCGCGCAGCTATAGATAGTTCCCTGATGATTTTCGTGAATGCTTTACCTCTCTTGGCATCCTGTGCAGCTTTCTTATGTTTTATGGAAGCCCATTTTGAATGCCCTGACATTTGAACTCCTTATACTATATATGAAAAAATTTTATCACATCATATCTTAAAACTCAAATTATAAAGTTTTCAACTCTAAACCAAAGGCTAAAATGCACAAAGAGACAATCTAATCACATCCTGCCAAAATGGAAGTCACCTATTCTTAAGAAATACTCTGGTTATAAAAAACCTCTTCCCTTCAGCCATTCATCATTGTAAATAGTACTTAGATATCGATTAGCTGAATCAGGGAAAATTGTGACGATTCTGCACGGACGGTCAATTTCATGCGCAAGTTTAAGCACTGCCCAGATGGCAGCTCCACTGGACCCTCCAGCCATGATCGACTCTTTGTTAGCAAGTTTCCTGGTCATCAGAAATGCATCTCTGTCTGTAATTTGATAAATATCATCAATACAGGTAAAATCAGCGCAACCGATAAGAAATTCGTCACCCAGGCCCTCAATAAGATAAGGAGAAGAGGTTACCAGCTTTTTCGAATGAAAATAGTCAAAAAATATTGAACCCATAGGATCTACAGCTATGACTTTTATCCTAGGATCTTTTTCCTTAAGGAATTCTGCTGCTCCGCAAATTGTTCCACCTGTTCCAATCCCAGCTACAAAATAATCGATCCTGCCCTGCATTTGGTCCCAGATCTCAGGACCTGTTGTTTTATAATGAGATTCATTGTTTTCCCGGTTATTGTGCTGGTCTAGATAATAACTATTAGGAGTATCCCTGGCAATCCGTGGTGCAATATTGTTATAGCTGTCAGGAGATTCGGGATGGAGATTATGGTCAACCATAACAATATCTACATTCATTGTCCTGAGTAATTTAATTTTTTCAGGGCTGAGGTTGTCCCGCACCACAATTTTTAGTTTGTACCCCTTCACAGCACAAACCATAGCAAGGCCCAATGCCGTGTTGCCGGAGGAATTTTCGACAATTGTTGCACCGGGCTTTATCCTCCCATCCTTTTCTGCTTTTTCTATCATATACTTGGCAATTCTATCTTTTATGCTCCCCATGGGATTCAGGAATTCCAGTTTGGCAAAAACATCTGCCTTTATATCTTCTGTAATTTTATGGAGTTTAACGAGCGGTGTATTACCTACGCATTCCAAAACGCTGTTGCTATATTTTTTCAGAGCCATTTTGTTATTTCTCTCCTTCCCAAACAAAATCAGGCATTGAGCTCTGTTTCTTTTTCTCAAACAAGGCAGAAATGTAACTTATAGCAACGTAATAACTTTCTGTCAATATGCAGCAGCAATTTTATTTAAGGCAAAGTGAGACCCATCGCAAAAATGGAAACTGAGGACCATATGAAGAGTGGATGAATTTGATGGCATGGCTGCGTTCCACTAAGATTTTTAACAAATGTAAAGATGTCTGGTTCAGAACGTGCCTTGCGATTCAACTCTTCTCAACACATTTTCTTTGATCACCCCTAATTTTTCGCTATAATACATATGATTGCAAATGCCATAAAGTAGGAATGTAATAAATTTGGTTCATAACGACTTAACCTATTAGAGATGATGAAGAAGAAAATAGCTGCAGTGGCTATGAGCGGAGGGGTGGATTCTTCTGTAGCCTGTGCCCTCCTCATTGAACAAGGCTATGAAGTTATCGGTCTCACAATGAGCCTTTTTTCCTTTGTCCAAAAAGAAAATAATTTTAAGAACTACTGGGGAAATGGAGCCATTGAAGATGCAAGATGTATTGCAACCTTTCTAAAGATCCCGCATCATGTTATTGACCTGAAGAAGCAGTTCGAAAAGATAGTAATTCAGAATTTTTGCGATGAATATTCTAAAGGCTGCACTCCCAACCCCTGCATCAGATGCAACCGGCATATCAAGTTTGATCTTCTGATGAGGAAAGCTATGAAACTCGGGGCAGAGCATCTCGCCACAGGCCACTATGCAAAGGTCTTGTGGGATCCACAATCCAAACATTATCTCCTAAAAAAAGCCACGAACAAACAGAAAGATCAGTCCTATTTTCTATATTCTCTTTCCCAGGAACAGCTCAGCCGCACACTTCTGCCCATCGGCAGCCTTTCTAAAACAGAGGTCAAAAAGAAAGCACTCAAGATGGGTCTTCCTATAGCACATAGGCCTGAAAGCCAGGAAATATGTTTTATTCCTGATAACAATTACTCAAGTTTCCTGCATGAAAAGATTCCAGGTGCTTTCAGGCCAGGCTATATCTTAGACATTAACAATCGAATCGTCGGAAAACACAAAGGAATTATCAACTTCACAATCGGCCAGCGTAAAGGCATTGGAATCGCGGCGCAACATCCCCTTTATGTACTCGAAATCAGAAGTAATGAAAACTCAATAGTTGTTGGCACAAACGAAGACCTTTATAAAAACAAGCTGATCGCATCCCATATCCATATCATCTCAGAGTCTCAGATAACCGAACCAGTATCAGTCAAAGCCAAAATCCGGTATAAACATAAAGAAGCAAAGGCCCGTATCTTCCCTGAAGAATCAAACTTGTTTCGTGTGGAATTCGAAAAACTCCAAAGGGCAATCACACCAGGTCAAGCAGTTGTCTTCTATGATGGAGATTTAGTAATCGGAGGAGGCACTATCATAGGGTCTACTGAAAAAAGCAAAAACATCAATTAACTTCTTGATAATACTATAATTATATGATATGCTGCAGTGGAATTTCAAGGTCAAAATGCAAGGTTTTTCGCAAAAACCCCTCAAAAACCTTG